>Ga0247840_10001322_pt1 | contig 49044 bp, 25 predicted proteins | sample LaCruzMarch2015__FD_192404 | JGI IMG/M metagenome (GOLD analysis project Ga0247840, IMG submission 192404) | Freshwater microbial communities from meromictic Lake La Cruz, Castile-La Mancha, Spain - LaCruzMarch2015_17m | ecosystem: Environmental > Aquatic > Freshwater > Lake | place: Spain... | reverse complement strand
TTGAAAGTATTTATATGGTTTCAATTAATACAAGCGGATCGTCTTATTATCATTTACCAATGCTGAACAGCTTTGCGAAAAGAGGAACAGTGTTCGTCGCGGCATAGCAACATCTGAACAAAAATTGTTTCACAATTTTATTTAGAAGCAGTGTATTTTACTGTTCCTAAATGAAAAGAGGGTGAAAACTGAAACACATTATATCATGTGTCATATCTGATTATTATTAATATTGTGAGCTTTTATTGCATTTCCTTTGTGGATTTATTGAAGAAAAATATACCAATATTTCTCATGCGCATTTTCTTTTCACACAGAGATCACAGAGGTTTAGCACAGAGATAACAAAGAAGTATGTCGATGCTGAACAGCTTGGCGAAAATTCAAACTATCTGGTCCTGAAATACCTTTACCAAAAAAGTAAACCAAAACCAGGATTATAAAAAAAGGAGTAATTCCCACGCAAATCCGTGTAAATCTGTGTAATCAGTGGACAAAAAAACTTTCTCCGGACTTCGTTACAATGCCCATTGTCATAATCATACATCTTTAACAACTACTAAATCCCCCTCAGCGGCCCTCCGCGCCTTCTCCGCGACCTCCGCGGTAAAAAAAGCAGGCTGTTTGCAAGGATTCTGGATAATTTGCAGATGTGAAGATGAGTAGATGTGAAGATTTGCAGATGTGGAGATGTGAAGATGCAGCCCCTAATCCCGCGGAACCTTGGCCTGCATCGTCTGCAAATAATTGATGGTCTCTGATTCCAGCATGCGGATGTGCAGAATGTCGGCATTCAGATCCATGATGACACTGATCACACTTTTGCAATAACAACGGCTGCAGCAGTTTGTCGTACTGCAATCCACTGCACTGCTGGCAGAATCTTGCTTCGCAAAAAACAAATCCAGCACTTCCTTGCCCCTGGAGTTGGTATTGGCACTCAGGAAGTCTGTATAGCCCTTCAGTTTTAACTGGTAGATGGAATCGTTGCGCTCCTCTGTCATGAATTTCTCTCCCACTTTCATATTGCCGCGTTTGCAGAGGTTTTCCGTTGAATCAAAAGATATCTTCTGACCATCGGCCATGAACATCATCGATTCACCCATGGAGCGGATGAAGAAAATCAAGCTGTCGGACTGCGCCCGCACTGCTTCTGCCTTTTTCAGATAATCCTGCACGCCAGGGATGTTGCTGGTTTTGTCGAGGTTGTCGAACAAGGCATTGGTCTTATTCGTATAAAACTGTATTTCAAGGCGTTGTGTTGCGATATTCTGGTTAAAGTCAGTCAGGATGGATTTGGGCATGGTGGTAAGCTCCATAAATACAACGACTGTCAGGACGATGGCAGAGACAATGCTCAGGTTATGACGACCCATTGAACCTTCGGATTCTGTCTCGGTAATTGCTCTGAAAACCTGCAGCAGGATGACGAGGATCATGAGGCTATAGGCGATGCAAGCCAGGGCAGGATTGCCACACCAATGCATGACGTAGGCCAGGAAAGAACCACCAAAAAAGACCATGGCAGCCATCACGACAAGGTTAAAAACCTTTTTCAGCATCGTATCCGAAGTTTTCAGCCGCTCCCAATACAAGAGGGGTGCATAAATCAGCGAAAATAAAACAGACCCGGCGATAGCAGCTACGTTGGCGCCTGGCCAGTGCATAATTTTATGTGTGGCGAAAATTGCGATACAGACCACTGCGAGGTAGCCGGCTGCCAAAGTGATTTTTTTCATGGGCTTAGAGGTTGTTGAGTAATTGTTATTTAAAGGCAAAGTTAAGATTTCTGAGAAAAATAAGCCAAGCGGAACTTTTTGATTGTGAAAAGAGTATTAAGCAAAAGAGCTGTTTTGTTAAGATTACCAGGGATTCTGAACAAAGTGACCAAAATACTGTTAATAAACGGAATCTGCAAAAATTCCTTTTCAAACTTTTACCAGGGGGGAACCAGGTAACATTTCTAAATATCTCAATTCTGTCGTATATTTGACGACTGATTTTGTATGATTTTACATTTAAAGACTGTCTTGGCATGAAACAAGCATTACTCGATCATCGCGCAAAATACTGGGGATATGCATTTGCATTCCTATTCGCTTTTCTACCCTTTTTGGTTAAGGCCCAATGCTCAACACCCAATGTGAATGCGGGCACTGACATCATCAATTGCCAGGATACAGCAACGGTGCTGAATGGATCATCATCCACACCGGGTGTGATTTTCTTATGGACTTCCCTTGGCGGAGGTACTGTCATTTCCGGAGCGAATACACCCAACCCTGAAGTTTCCGGTGTCGGCACTTATGTGCTGACCGTAATCGATGACGTTTGTTATAATTACGATACTGTCTCTGTCTTTGCGGTTGACAACAATCCGCCCCTCTTTGCCGGTCCAACCGAGGTTAATGTCTGTGTTGACGGGCTGTTTTATGTCGTTGTTGACAGCCTTGACCCGCTGGTTTCCGATGATTGCCGGGTCCAAAGCCTTTCCTATACCATTTTTGGAGACACAATTATCACTGGCGATGGGGATGCCAGCGGGCATACTTTTAAGGTAGGCTCCACCATGGTTTCTTATGCTGCTTTCGATGCAATGGGAAACAGCAGTTTTTTCTCAATGACTGTCAATGTCAACAATTTCTCTGCCTTCGCCTATGGGGATCCACTTTACTGTGATAACATCACAACCTATCTGTATGGGGCTACGTCTGATTTTCTGGGACTCCCTACCTATTCCTGGGTTGCCACCGACGGCGGTACTATTTTGGATGGTCAGAATATGGCTTTCCCATTTGTCCAGGGAACCGGAACCTATACCCTCACGGCTACAAGCTCGATAACAAGCTGTAGCAGTACTTCTTCTGTTGTCCTTACTGCGATTCCTTGTGATGTCACACCTCCTGTGATTTACAATTGTCCGGGCAATCAGAATCTTGTGGCCGATGAAACATGCTCAGCACTTGTTCCTGACTACATAGCGCTTTTCGATGTCTACGCAATTGATGAGTTCTATTGTGGAGAAGGTACTGATCCAGGTCCGCCATATTATGTTTTCGTTGAACAATTTCCATCTGTCGACTCCCTCATTACCGGCATCAACACTACATTTACGGTGACACTGACTGCCTATGATTGTAACATGAATACCACGACCTGCATTTTTGACGTCAACCTTGTCGACCTTTCTCCCCCAATACTTTCAGCACCCGAAGCCATTTACCTGAATGCGGATGCCGGGCAATGCTATGCAACAATGCTCACACAAGTCCCTCCGGTCAGCTATGATCCTTGCTCCGGCGGTGCTGTGACTTCAATAGATAACCCGCAAACCATTTTCCCTGTTGGGGTGACAACAATTACAGGATGGTATGCTACTGATGCCAGTGGGAATACTGCTTATTCAACTATCCCACAAATGGTTACAGTGAACGACAACCAGGTACCGAATGTAAGTTGCCCGGGCGATTACACCTTCTGTTCCACCGACCCAGCCGGCGTTCAGGTATGGAATATCGGCCCTGTTGTTTCCGACAATTGCGGGGTAGGTAACATTACTTTCTTTATCGAAGGGGCAACCAATACCACTGGCGCTGATGATGCCAGCGGGCAATGGTTTCATGTTGGTATAAGTACAGTTTACTATGGGGTAAGCGATGTCAACGGGAATGGTATCGTTTGTCCATTTACTATTAACGTTATTGAAAGCCCGCTTGTAGACGCGGGAGCCGACAAAGAACTGACTTGCGCTGATACTGTAGTTTCTCTGGATGGATCCTGTTTGAACCCGAATGCTTCCTTTACATGGATAGCAACCAATGGTGGCAATATCAAATCCGGGGAAAATACAGCAACCCCCCAGGTCAATGCCCCCGGAAAATATTTTTTTACTGCGACTGACTTGTATTCAGGCTGCACATCCACTGATAGTGTATCGGTTAGCCTTGTTCCGTGTATCATCCCGTATTATCCGCCGCCTCCCACAGGCAAGACAGATGACCTGATCGGTTCTGAGCTGAATTCCCTTTTCCTGAATTTCGATCCATTGGGAGATCCTTACAGCGACATCTTCCGAATCGTGAATGACAGTGTGTTTATTGAAGTCATTGCTTTAGAGGGCATGTACGACCTATTGCTGGCTTTGCTCCAGACAGAACCCTATGGCCTCACCAACCTGATCGACAATGGGCCCAATTCGCTGATCATTTCAGGGAAATATCCAATTGCTCATCTGGGATTGTTAGACTTTTTACCGCAATACATCAACTACTGCAGGCCGCTGTATCCGCCCATCACCAGCAGCGGATTGGCTTACACCCGGGGCGACCATGCCATCCACGGGGATTTCGTGAGAGGTGGCTATAATGTCTTTGGAGAAGGCGTGAAAGTTGGTGTGCTATCCGACAGCTACAATACCATCCCGAACGATCCTGCCCTGGCAGATGTCCAGAACGACGACCTCCCCGGCATTGAAAACGCCCAAAACCCTGATCCGGTGCATGTATTAAGGGAATATCCTTATGGTAGACGCACAGATGAGGGAAGAGCCATGCTGCAGATTGTGCATGACATCGCACCCAAAGCCCTGCTCGACTTCAGAACAGGTTTTATCAGTGCCGGTGACTTCGCACAAGGCATCAAACAACTACAACAGGATGATTGTGATATCATTGTCGATGACATTACATTCATCACAGAACCCTTCTTCCAGGATGGGATTGTCGCCAAAGCAGTAGACCTCGTAAAATCACAAGGTGTATCTTACTTCTCGGCAGCGGGGAACTTCGGCGTAAAATCCTATGAAGGGACCTTCTCTCCCATGGCTCCACCTCCGGGAAAGGCCGGCTTTGCCCACAACTTCGGAGAGGAAGATGCCCAACAAAACATCAGCCTCACACCCGGCAGTTATACCATCGTGCTGCAATGGCTGGATTCTATCTATTCCATCGGACAAACAGAAACAGGCACTGTCAACGACCTTGACATCTACCTGACCACCAACAACGGACTAACCTTGTTTGGTTTTAACAGGAACAACCTTGGTGGCGACCCGATCGAGGTGCTTCCTTTCACAGTAACCTCCAATACTGAGTCTAACCTGATGATCCTGAAACACAGCGGTCCAGACAATGTCAGGTTTAAATACGTTGTTTTCAGGGGAGAGCTGACCATCAATGAACACAATTCAGGCACATCAACAGTGGTAGGACAAGCCAATGCTGCCGGCGCCATGGCTGTAGGTGCGGTCTTGTACAGCAACACCCCGGCTTTCGGTGTTGATCCGCCCACCATCGCCTCATTCTCCTCACGTGGCGGGACTTCCATCGATGAGCTTATCCGGAACAAACCCGATTTTTGTGCACCCAATGGAGGAAATACAACAGTTTACATGGGGATCGACTATCCTGATGGGGATATGTTCCCGAATTTCTTCGGCACTTCTGCCGCTGCACCCCATGCCGCCGGTGTGGCTGCCCTGCTCAAAGAAGCCAAACAAAAGTTTTGTTCCACAGTCCTCGACCCGGATGGGATGAAGTCTTTGTTGCAATCTACTGCCATCGACATGGACAGCCCGGGTTTCGATTTCCAATCGGGCAGTGGCCTCATCCAGGCTGATGCTGCCATGAGGACCTTTGCTGCACCAAAGCCGGAAATTACGTCCCTGACCATGCCCGAACCCCCGATAACACCAGGCACAGTCGCTTTTACAGTTATCATACAAGGTCAATACCTCTCACCAAACTCTGTCGTGTATCTCAGAGGCAACGCCATTCCTTCTATATACCTGAATGACAATGAAATAGAAGTCGGAATTCCCCAATTTCTCGGCAATCCTGCCTTGAAGGTCTATACCCCACCCATCGCTCCCAATGGCAATGACGGGGGCTTCTCTGATTCCTTATTCTTCTTTTCTCCTGTGAAAAAAGTTGTTCACATCACTGCGGAAAACAAAACAAAGAAATTTGGTGAGGCTCTCCCCGAATTTACGGCAACAGTGCTGGTCGACGATGAAACCCTACAGACAGCCGGCCTCAGCCTGCAAGACCTTGGACTTGACCCGCTTACGTTCGTCACCCCGGCCAACAGCATGAGCAATGTGGCAAATTATTACATCAGGCCTTCCATGGATCCACTCGATCCTGAGATTCCTGAAGACCTGGCGCTCAGTGAACTATATACCTACGTTTTTACTGATGGTATCCTCAGCATTGAGAAACTCCCGATGACCATTATCCCAAGGGATACGACCATCACCTATGGCAACAAAATTGATGGCCTGAGATTCAACTACATCTATGATGAGAATGGCGTTTCTATAGACGAAAGAGACATCCTCAACAGCCTCATCCGGGAGAACCATATCAATGACCTGGCTGATGCCACGGCACTGGTGGATGCGCGTGCACTCGTCAATGGCCGTGCCCTGGTCAATGCAGACCTCCTGAGTTTGAACTTCCTGGTTAGCGCAAGGGCGCTCGTCAATGCCAGGGCACTTGTCAACGCCCGGGCCCTGGTCAATGGCACGATCGTTGAAGAAACGACACACCTGGTCGATGTCGCGGTGGAATCTATCTTCAACTACCAGGACAATCCTGCACAATCCAGCCTGGTCAGTGCCAGAGCACTCGTCAATGCACGTGCACTGGTCAACGCCAGGGCCTTGGTCAACGGAGAAGCTGTTGTCAATGCACGTGCCCTGGTCAATGGGACTCCACTGGTCAACAGCACCTACGGCAGCGATGATGCTGAAGACAAAACCGTTGTCATCATCGATGAAGACGACGTCAACGCTCCGCCCGACGACGAATTGCAGGCCATGAAATCCATCAACCTCATCACCGGCATCACAGCAGGTTTACATGCCATCGTACCCGGGGCATTGCTGTCCAGTAATTTCGACATTACCTATGGACTTGGGAACCTTACAATATTGCCGGCTACCTTGACAATTAAAGCAGATGACAAAGAAATTAGCTGTGGCTTCGAGCCCGATTTTACCACGACCATCAGCGGTTATCAGTTCAGTGATGCCGACAGTGTCATCCTGAGTGGTCTCCCTGTTTTTACGGTGCTTGATGGAGAAAATCCCTTACCCCCCGGCCCGGCACTCCCGGGGACCTATACCATAGTGCCCAGTGGACTGGAAGTCATCCCACCACCCAATTATGTAATTGATTTCCAGAATGGAAGCCTGGTTGTCCTTGGCGCTACCATGAGCTGTGAATATCCTGTACAATGCATCAACAACCCGATTATTGAACTTGTCGGGGGATATCCTGAAGGCGGGACTTTCAGTGGGAGCGGTGTTAGTGAAGGTACATTTAATCCAGCCAATGCAGGTCCCGGCCCCCATGTGATAACCTATAGCCTTGCCGGCTGCGGCACTGCAGAATGCACAATTTATGTCGTCAATGGCCTTAAAACCCCTGTTTATGTAGGTAGCGGCCCGGGCAATGACTATACCAACCTCACGGGACTTTTCGGGTTATTCGCCGACATCAACGCCAGGGGATTATGCCAGGATGTGGTAGCATATATCACCTCCAACCTGAATGAACCCGGTATTACGGCCCTCAACCAATGGCCTACCTATGGCCCTGATCCATTGAGTCTCACCATTACGACTGCAGCTGCTCCAGAAAAGCTTGTGCAAGGGACCTGGACCCTGGGTCTGATCCGCCTCAATGGTGCAGACCATGTCATCATCTCCGGTCAGATCAGCCCGGCCAATCCGGCTAGCTACCTTCGTTTCAAAAACAATAGCTCGACAGGCCATGTGTTTAACCTCAGCAATGGCGCCAAGGCCAATGAGATAAATCATTGTACCATAGAAGGCTGTACCTCCTCCGCAAATAGCGGATTGCTGGTTTTTGGCACAACAACCAGCCTTGGAAACAGTGGAAATACAATCAGCAATAACCTCTTTAAACAAACAGAAAGCCTGCCCACAAACTGCCTATATGCAGCAGGCTCTTTGGCTGCGCCCAATGCAGAAAACTCCATTCTGAACAATCAGTTTAAGAACTTCAGGCAGAATGGGATCTTTGTAACAGGGACAGGGAATGGCAATGCCTGGAACATCAGCCAGAATTCCTTCTTTTGGGATTACCCCAGCCCGGCGACTACAGCACAGTGTGCCATCAATTTCACGCCAGGGGCCGGCTCGCATGACAACCTCATCACCACCAACAAAATCGGGGGAGCCAACCCGGGAAACACTGAATTTTGGAACAATACAGCTGCCATCACCTTCAAAGGGATCTCTGTATCTGCCAACAGCAGTGCAATCCGTGGCAATGTGATCAATAACATCAGCCTGAGCAATAGCGGCCTGACTAATTTTATCGGGATTGAACTTCTTTCCGGGAATGCAGAAATCGGAACACCCACTGAAGCCAACCTGATCGGAGACCCTGAAATTTCCAATTCCATCCGGCTCGCAGGACTAGTCAACTTCTTCGGAATCAGAGCAGTCGGAATTGATGCTGAAACAAAAATCAGCAGCAATACCATTGCCAATGTTACCAGTACAATTGCACTGGGCTATCCGAATATGTATGCCATCTATGCACGCTCAGGGACCATCTGCAAAAACCGTGTTTATAACATCGGCACGAGCAGCACTGCCACTATTCCGGCCATCTATGGCATCATGGATCTGGGTTACCCCGGCTTAAGCACCGACTGTTATAACAACATGATCTCGCTCTCAGGTGGCGCAGCACTTAACCCCAAAATCTTCGGAATTCAGGACAATGGCTATGCAGCTTCAGCACCTTTTACAAGCGCACGCTATGCACACAATAGTGTTGAAATCAGCGGTGGTGCTACAAACTACAGCAAAACCTTTGCCTTCCAGCGGAACTTTAACGGCACTGTAGAAATCCTGAACAACATCTTCTCCAACAAAAGGCCAACAAGCCCTGTGGGGCATTATGCCATCAGCTCTGCCAACACCAGCGAATGGACCGCTGACTACAATGATCTCTATGTCAACTCTGCCAACCTGGGATTCTGGAATACTTCCAACATCAACAACCTTGCTGCATGGAAACTTGCCACATCACAAGATGCCAATTCCATCAGCATAGCACCAGTATTCTCCTCCAGCACTAACCTGCATCTGAACCCGCTTTTCAACCTGCAACTGGATGATGCCTGTCCTGTATTAGCATGGGTTGCGGATGACTTCGACAACCTGCCCAGGACCGGTGCTGATATTGGTGCCGATGAATTCAGCTATGAAAAAATCAGTGCCAGTATCACTACTGACAAGCTCAAATCCGCCCTGGAGGTGTTCCCTAACCCGGCCAGCGGACGGATAACTGTTAGTTTTACTGCAGCATCAGATTGTAAAGCCAGCCTCGATGTCTACAGAATCGATGCCTCCTACGCTGAAAACCTTATCAGCTGCGACATCCAGGGCGGAGAACGCTATACCTATACCTTTAACATTGCTGAATGGAAACCCGGAATTTGCTTCCTGCGACTGAATTTCGGCAAGGAAAGCCTGACAAAAAAACTGATCATTATGAAAGATTAGTATCTTGCAGCATAATACAAATACCATAGCATATGAGGTGCGCTAAGCTGATCTGGATACTCGGCCTGCTAATTCTTACCCTTACTTCCACCGCTCAAAGCCTGAAAACAGACAGTCTGAAGGCCCGCATCACACATGCTGCTGAGGATACTAATAAGGTGAATACCCTCATCCTCCTGGGCAAACAGTATTTCAGTTCTCAGCCTGAAGAAGCGATTAAATATAGCCTCCAGGCCAAAGAGCTGGCGGTGAAAATCCGCTTTCAGAAAGGCCAGGCCAATGCCTTGAAGAGCATCGGAATTGCGAACTATATGCAGGGAAAATACTTCGAAGCCCTCGACTTCTGGAACCAGGCCACCACTGTTTACGAATCCATTGGCGACAAAGTCGGGGTGGCCAATATGCTTAGCAATTCAGGAGCTGTCTATTTCAACCAGGGGGAAGACGCCAAAGCCCTGGAGTTTTACCTGAGAAGTCTCAAAGTATCCGAAGAAATCGGCGACAAACTCAGGATCGCAACAGCCCTCATCAATATCGGAGCTGTGTATTTCAATAAGCCGGCTACCCATGGGAAAGCCCTGGAGTATTACCTGAAGGCCTTACCCATCAGCGAGGCCCTGGGAGATAAAGCTGCAATCGGCACAACCACGGTGAACATGGGAGAGATTTATTTCGCGAAAGGCAAAGAAGACTCTGCCCTCCTTTATTTCAACAAATCCCTGAAAGCCTACGAAAATACCGAGAACATCCCCTATTCCTTAAACAATATCGGAAAAGTCTATGCCAAAAGAGGCGATTATGTCAAAGCCATAAACTATCAGAAACAAGCTTTCGAGATCTCCAAAAAACTCAATGCCAAACTCGACATGACCCAGTCATTGCTGGGACTTGCCGGCACTTACAAAAAAAGTGGTGACAAAAAATCAGCCCTCGAAGCCTATCAGCAAGCCCTGCTGCTGGCCAAAGAGATAGGCTCGAATTATGAACTCAAAAATACCTACGAAGGGCTTGCTCTTTCTTATGCAGACATGTCGGATTACAGCAATGCATTTAAATACCAGGTGCTGTACACCACCATAAAAGATACCTTGTACAATATCGAAACAGACAAAAAGTTATCCGGACTGCTTTTCAATTTCGAAATCAACAAAAAACAAGGCGAAATTGAATTGCTTACAAAGGACAAAGAACTGCAAGACCTGAATCTCCGCAGGCAGAAAACAATTAAAAATGTCACCATTGGAGGCCTCTCTATGGTGATGCTGTTTTTGGTTGTTGTGATGTTTCAGAAAAAGAAAATTACAGCTGCCAAAAAACGTAGCGAAGAATTGCTGCTGAACATCCTGCCGGAAGAAACCGCTGAAGAACTCAAAGCCACAGGGGGCGCCAAAGCCAAGAGTTTTGAGGAAGTCAGCGTAATGTTTACCGACTTCAAGAATTTCACCCAATACAGTGAAAAACTAAGTGCTGAAGAACTCGTTCAGGAAATCCATAACTGCTATTGTGAATTCGACAAAATCGTTACTAAATACGGAATAGAGAAAATCAAAACCATAGGCGATAGCTATATGTGTGTTGGCGGACTCCCGGCGAAAAACGACACCCATGCGGTGGATGTCATTAAAGCCGGACTGGAAATGCAGCAATTTATTGAGAACAACAAACGCAGCAAAATTGAGCAGGGCCAACCCTATTTCGAACTTCGGCTCGGGATTCATACCGGGCCTGTAGTGGCCGGAATTGTCGGGATAAAAAAATTCGCTTACGACATTTGGGGCGATACCGTCAACACTGCATCCAGGATGGAAAGCAGCGGACAGACAGGAAAAGTAAATATCTCCGGAACGACCTACGAAAAAATCAAAGACAAATTTGATTGTACTTACAGGGGGAAAATCGAAGCCAAAAACAAAGGCACCATTGACATGTATTTCGTCGAAAACCCGACAACATAATTGATGCCCGCTGATCAATGAAACTACTCCTGATACTTTTGATGCTTTTTATTCAAAGCCCCTCTCTGACTGACTTACAGAAGGCTGATGAACATAATAATGAATATTGCCAGGGCATCATCAAAGGGAAAATAAAATCAATTCAACGCTACCAGATCATCAACGGTAAAATCACTAAAAAAACAAAAACCATCACCAATTTTGACATGATGGGAAATGTCACTGAATTCATCACAAACAATGAAGTCAGACATGAATTTGTTTACAAAAACAACAAACTGGAAAGAGAGTCTTTCTATGATCCTACAGCGCCAACAAAACCCTATAATGACATTTTTTACTCCTACAACGAAAAAGGAGTACTCATTGAATCCAGAACGGAAAACACCAAAAAAAAATACGTATACCAGAACGGGAAACTACTGAAAGTGGAGCATTACCTGGATGACAAACTAAAAGAAACAGACAATTATTCTTACTCCAAAACCTCAGAACAATACATCACCAAAGACACCAAAGGAGCCTTGGTAAAAACCAGCCTGAAGAACTTCTTCCCTGAAGAAAGGAAAGTATCCCATGTAGAAATGGGCCACAAATCCAAAACACACATCGAGGATCAGGTTTTCTATGATGAGCATGGCGATGAAATCAATTATACAGCCCGGAATTTTTTCAGAAAAACGACCTATCTGAAATATGATTCCCTGGGAAACTGGAGCTCCAAGCTTATGTATCAGAACAAGGATACCATTATTGTTCACCGATTGTTAAAGTTCTATTAAAACACCAATGACACGGATGCAATTAGTGGAAGTCAAGGATCACAAAACAAGCCAGGAATTTATCCGGGTAAATGTCATCATTAACCACAATGATCCGCATTATATCCGCCCTTTGGACAAAGACATCCATGAGGTTTTTGATACAAAGAAAAACAAAGCTTTTCGTTTTGGCGAAGTGAAAAGGTGGATTTTAAAAGATCAGCAGGGAAGCCTTCTCGGCAGAATCGCTGCTTTTTCCAACAAGAAATACAAAAACCTTGGCGACGAGCAAATGACCGGTGGTATTGGCTTTTTTGACTGTATAAACCAACAGGAAGCGGCAAACCTATTGTTCAACTGTGCCAAAGAATGGCTGTTAACAAAGGGCTACGAGGCCATGGATGGTCCGATAAACTTCGGGGAACGCGACAAATGGTGGGGTTTGCTTGTAGAAGGCTTTGAACAACCCATTTATTGCATGAATTATAACCAACCTTATTATCAGGTTTTGTTTGAAAACTATGGGTTCAGGGTCTTCTTTAACCAGCTGTGTTTCGGACGTTCGCTTGAAGGCCGCTTACCTGAGAAATTTTATGAGGGCCACGAGAAAGTAGCTACTGACAAAAATTATAGCGTACGCAGAATCGACAAAAATAAACTGGACGAATTCGCCTCTGATTTTGCTACAGTATATAACAAAGCCTTCGCGGGGCATGGTGGCAATAAACAAATGGATCTGAAAATTGCAAAAAAGATGTTCCAGACACTGAAGCCTGTCATGGATGAAGACATCGCATGGTTCACGTATTATCAGGATGAACCCATTGCAATTTACATCAACCTGCCTGATCTGAACCAGCTCTTTAAACACTTGCATGGCCGCTTTGACCTGTTCGCAAAATTGAGGTTCCTCTGGCTCAAACGCAAAGGTGATGTCAACAGGATGATCGGACTGCTTTTCGCGGTAATTCCTGAATATCAGAAAAAAGGAGTCGATTATTTTATGGTGACAGAAGCGGCGGGATTCATCATGAACAAAACCAAATACAAGACCACCGAACTGCAATGGCTTGGTGATTTTAATCCCAAAATGGTCAACATCGCCCGTAACCTGGAATTCGCAGAAAGCAGGCGACTGATCACCTATCGCTATCTCTTTAACCGCGATAAAGAATTTAAACGCCATCCCATTCTTTCCTAGGATAGGCCGAAGGTTAACAAGTTTGTCCCGGGCAACAGCTACACATTTTTAAATACCGGCGCTTGAGCAGATCTTAAAAACGCTGCATCAGCTGCACATAAATGCGGTTGTGTTGCTCTTTTTCGATGAGTGTACCTTCATAATTCAAACCCATGGAAAGCTTGCGATAAACCCGCATGTTCATGCTGAGCTCAGCAATGTGTTGTAGTTCGTTTATGTTGGAATTCTCGTAAGTATAGTCTACCATCCTGTACACCAGGCCCAGGTTGAACTTACCTTCCATGAAGTCTCTTGAAAGACCAAGGCTGTATAACAATCCTGTCAGATAACTCGATTCCAGCGCTGTCACCGACAAGCTTGCCTGTGCCTTCAACAAGGGAACATTGGCATAGTTGACATAGGCATAGATATTTTTTGATGGCCTGGGATCGCTTTTCTGAAAACGGTAGCCGGTATTCACGCCCAGTGACAGGTTTCGCAATGGACGATAATACACATTAAAGAGAAATCCTTTGGAAGTTTCGGCTTCCAGCAACTGCTCCACAATGGTCTTGTAAGTCTCGTAATAAATGATGTTCTGCCTTTCACTGTAGGATAAGGTGAGACCCAACTGGCGTGTAACGTTATACCGTAAAGAAAGATAGAGATTCGTTAGTTTTGGAGAATTGGTAATGCTGGCTTTGTTGTCTGATGCCGTATCATAGACCTTTTTGTAAATATCAACTTCCGCTGAACCAAAGAAATACAGGTCCTTGAACCATGTGCTGGAATGCTGATAATAAAGAAAACGACGGTCGGTCTTGCCTGAGTTTTGCTGCTCCACGAATGCCAGGGTATTTTGCATGAAGTTCTTGCCCATGTTCAAATCATGACTGACATAAGCACCGGCCTGCATTAGGCTGGGATTGAACCCATAATTTTTATAATCCGGCCTTGAACCCAGTATTAAACCGGTGGTGAAGGCTCCGCTTTTCAATTCAAACTGTAAGCCATCCACTGCACCCATATTGGAAATCCGTGGATTTATTTTCCTTCCAAACCAGATCGTGGCGTTGTTTCCTATCTCATACTTCAGCGCCAGGCTATAAATTTTCAATCCATTAAAGATATCTTTTTTGACATCTTCCCAGCCATCATTCTTAACATAGAAGGAGACATAAGTCTCAGCAGAAAGCCTGGAATTGTTGATATTCGTGGCATTCAGCGACAAGCCAAAGCGCATCCGCTGGGTATTGTCTGTCATGTTGGAGAAATCAGAATAAGAGGTGGCATAAACACGCCCCCGAACCTGTTGTTTTCTCAGTATCCTCTCCTTCCTGGACTGAACTGCAGTGTCGCTGCTTACAACCCCCATAGGTTTTGCAGGCTCAGGAACTGCCACGGCAGGTTCTGCTGCTTTCACTGACTTACTGATTTTATTGGTCAGGATGGGCTGAGAAACAGTGAATTTGGCATCATTTAAAGGGCTACAAACACAAGAAGTGGAAGATAGACTGATCACCTTTAAGCCAGCCTTCATCGATTGGGTACTGCCCGTAAACAGGGTGTCGCCTTCCTTCAGGCCTTCTGTGGTGTTAAACCTGACATAGACATTCTGAGAACTGACATAAGTAACCTTTCCTTCAGTATAAACCGGGCCTGTCTGGGCAAAGGACGGAAATACAAAAAACATAAGGAAGAGCCCGGAAAGCAGAATCTTCATATTCAACCTATTTCGCATTTCCGTTTGGATGACATAAATAACATGCATAGCTGTTGTACTGATAGTTTGCTTCACCGTCATGTTGATTGTCCATATCCGACTGGTTGTGTTCGTGACAGTTTAGACAAGTGAAAACCGTATAATTGGCAGGATTGGTATGGCAGTCATTACAGCTCGTCCAGACACCCTGTTTGTGTTTACCGGAATATATCGGGAAACCTGAATGGGTAAAATTGGCAGGTGACCAGCCCGGGGCTGTAGTATGACAAAGTGTGCAGTTTGTCGGGAAGTTTAAGCCCAAATGGTTGGGATTTGAAGCTGAATTATAATCAGGCATATGGCAGGCATTGCAGGCTGTCGGGGTATTGGTGTAATTCCCATTGACATGGCACTGTGCACAATCATTGATATTGTGGCCTTGCGTAAGCGGGAAGAAACTGTGGTCGATGGTGGCCGGAGTCCAGCCGGGTGCGGTCGAATGGCAAACTTTACAATCTGTCGGAAAGTTTGAGGCCACATGGTTGGGGTTGGTTGTGGCGTTGTAATCAACTGTATGACAATCCTTGCAAACAGGGCTGAGGTTGGTGTAATTCCCGTTAGTATGGCATTTTGCACATTCGTTAATGTTATGCCCCATTGTAAGCGGGAAGAAACTATGGTCGAGTGTGGCAGGAGACCAGCCGGGATTGGTGGTATGGCAGGTATTACAATCCGTTGAAAAATTGGCTGCAGCATGGTTGGGATTGGTCGTAGCGCCATAATCCGTCATATGACAGGAATTACAAACAGGCGAAGTATTGGCATAATTACCACCCGGGTGACATTTTGCACATTCATTGATGTTATGACCAAGTGTCAGGGGGAATTTTGTATGATCAAAAGTAGCCGGAGTCCAGCCGGGATTGGTCGTATGGCATTCAGCGCAATTTGTGGAGAAGCCTGCTGTCAGGTGGTTGGGATTGGTCGTGGCGTTGTAATTTGTCTTGTGACAATCATAGCAATTCGTAGGGGTATTGGCAAAATTCCCTGGTGTATGACATTTGAAACACTCGTTTATATTGTGTCCGAGTGTGAGGGGGAAGAAAGCGTGAGAGAAGCCTCCGGCGCCCCATTCAAAAGAGTTGACTCTATGACACTGGAAACAATCTGTTGAGAAGCCAGCAGCTAAGTGAGGCGGATTTGCCGTATTGTTAAAGTTCGTCTGGTGACAGTCGATACAATTCACTCCCATGGGGTCGAAACGCAGCAATGACTGACCTTTGTGACATTGTTGGCAATCGGCCATGGCATGGGCTCCGACCAGGGGGAAGCGGCTTGTTCGATGCAGCCCGCTGATGTTGGACACCAGCCAGCTTTGGGTAGTATGGCAGCGGGCACAATCCTCGCCCACGGTCTGTTCATGCATGTCGGTGTGACAGGAAACACAATTGGTTTTTGCCCCCGTAAAAACGAGATCTGTGTGACAGCTTTTACAACTCAGAATCTTATGCTGTCCACTGAGCGGGAAGCTTGTCTTGTCGTGCTTGAAAGTGGCCTTGGCCGCATCAAAGCTCCAACCCTGCGAATTGTGGCAATCATTACAACTCAGCTTGAAATCTTTTCCATGCGGAGAATCGGTGGTCCTCAAAAACAGGAGGATGAGCAGCAGGGGGATCCCTAATGACAGTTTTCGCATTTGAGTTTATTTGTTTTGTAAAGAATGTATTTCGTTGTTCCGGCCACTACCTCGCTATGACAGCGGATACAGGCAATATTCTTATGTTTTCCGTCCAGTTTGAAAGCAGCTTTGTCGTGATCGAAAGCATCGATCTTCCATTTGTCAAAGGCATGACATGTTTTACAATCAGTGCTGCCCTTCACATCAAACTGGCTGTTGTGTGTGTCCTTATGGCATTGTGTACAGTTGACAGGAAGTCCGGCAAATCTGTAAACGTCTTTTTTCTCAGGTGAGGTCGTAATGTGACATTTACGGCATGTTTGCTTTTCATGAACTCCGGACAGCGGGAATTTCGTTTTTGCGTGGTCATAGGTAATCACAGGCCATTTGGCTGTGGCATGACAATTTTTACACTCAAAATACTGGTAATCCTTCTTGTTTACCAAGGGTTCATGGATGTTTTCGTGACAATCCAGGCAATAGTTCCCGATCTGGCGGAAGCTCCATTTCTCAGTTTTCTTATGACAGGAGAAACAAGGTGTTGCCAGGTGGGCTCCTTCCAGTTTAAAGTCTTTTTGGTTGTGTTTTTCTATGGTGAAATTCGAACCGACAAAACTCTCGTTGGTATGACATTCATCACATTTACAGAGTTTCCCGTTCACTGAAAACTGGCTCTCATGGTAGTCCTTGTGACAATCCGTACACAACTCATGACGCACTGGATCGGTGATTTTGTTCTTATGACAGAGGTTGCATTTTACATCCCGGTGTTTCCCGACCAGCTTGAAATTGGTTTTGTCATGGTCGAAGCCACTGCTGGTTTTGATAGTATGAAACCCTGATTCTGTATGACATTGCTTACAATTCTGTCCGAATTTATTCTGATGGGCATCCTCATGACAGCGGACACAATTGTCGAATTTAATTCCTGTAAACACCTGGAATTTCTTGCCGGCCCTTACTTCCAGTTTGTGACATTTTCCACAAGTAACATCTTCATGTTTGCCGGCAAGCTGAAATTTGGCGCTGCTATGATTAAAAAGAGATGCCGGTTTAAAAGCAGTATTGTTATGACATTTCTCACAACTGGTCGATAAAGTATTCTGATGATAATCCACATGGCATGAGGCACATTTGGTATCCAGTCCAAGGTAAGTATATTTCTTCTTTTTAAGTTCCGCAACTTTGATATGTTCAGGTTTATGACAATCTCTGCAAGTCTTTTTAGCATGTGCTCCTTCCAGTTTATAGCCGGCCAGGTTGTGGTTGAATTTCTCGGCTTCAAAGCGGATGAGCTTAAAAGTCCGGCCATGATGTTCATTGTGGCACGTACTGCAGTTTTTGCCTTTTACTTCTGTCGAGGAATGGTAGCCTTTCTTCTGGTCAATCCTGGTTTTGAGTTCTTTGTGACATTCAAGGCATTTGTCGTTGGAGATCTTCTGGCCGAGAACATGGCATTGGGTACAGTTTTTCATGCCTTCCAGATGTGCATGGTAATCCGTCAGGTCACCTGGCGAAATCTGGGCCCACACGGCCCCTGAAAACAGGGCAAAGAAAATCAGTAATCCGAATAAAAAAAGGCGCTTCATCAATTTCTGGCTGCGTTAATGAATTAGTTTTTCTGGTGTTTCAGGATTGCTTCACCATATTTTTTGGTGATTTGTATCCCCGCTTTCATCAAAAATTGTGTAGGAAGTTCTCCCCCAGCGAAAATATAAACCTTGTCATTTTTTATCACTTCCTCTCCGTCCTGTGTACGCAGGACAATTTCCTTCTCCCTGATGTCGCTCAGGTTGGTATTAAGCCTAACATCGATTAAGCGGCTTTCTTCTGCTGCTTTAATTTTTTCTTTATTCTTGGGCTTCAGCCGACTAAATGCCTCTCCTCTGTAGGAAAGTATCACTTTGTTTTGATCTGCCAGCAGGAGAGCCGATTCTATGGCAGAGTCGCCGCCGCCCACGACCATGATGTCTTGCTTGCTGATCAGTTCAGGTTCAAGCAGCCGGTAGGCTACCTTCTCCATCGTTTCACCCTGAACGCCAAGCTTACGGGGCGAGCCCCGGCGGCCAATCGCCAACAGGACATTATAGGCTGTAAACCGCTCTCCTGTTGCCGTTGTTACACTGAAATATTCATTTTCAGGAGTAATGGACTCCACTTTGGCATTTTCCCTGATGGTGATCTCATTTTTGGAAAGCACCGTATTCCATAGATCAAGAAGCTCTGTTTTGCTGGTCTCATAAAGCTTGACTTTCCCGAATAGGGGCAAATCCATGGCAGAAGTCATAACGATTTTAGACCTGGGGAAAGTAAAGACAGTGCCACCAAGGGTATCCTGCTCCAGGGTAAGGAATTTACATCCCAGTTTTTTGGCAGTTAAGGATGCCGAAATACCGGCTGGTCCTGCACCTACGATGATGATGTCATAGTCTGCCTGATGTGGTTTCCTGCGGTATTTTACAATGTTCTCAACGGCCTGCATCCCTTGCTGCACGGAGTTCTTAATGAGGCCCATGCCACCCAGTTCTCCTGCAATATAAATACCGGGGACATTGCTTTCAAAAAGCTGGTTCACATGGGGCAGTTCTACACCCCTCCGCTCTGTTCCGATACACAGTGTAATTGCTTCGGTCGGACAGGCATGAAAGCAAGCTCCATGACCCACACAATGCGATGCATTGATGGTTGTAGCCTTGCCGTTGACAATACCGAGGATGTCCTTTTCAGGACAAGCCGCAATGCAGGCGCCGGATTTGATACAAGAATTGGGGTCTACGACAGGATGCAGAGAGACAGGCTCATACAGGCCTTCCGCTTTTGCAATGACGATTTTGGCCTCCACGATTCTGGACTTTCTTCTCTGCCTGCGCAGGTAAAAAAAGATGACAATCAGACAGAGTAAGCCTGCTAGTCCGTAAGTGATAATTTTTTCGAAAAGTAATTCCATTTGTCAGAAGATCCAGCGGTATCCGAAAGTGAGTGTAATTGCAACATGTATAATCATGATGATCAGCATCACAAGTGCGAAAGGAAGGTGAGCCACATGCCAGTATTTGAGCATATTCTGCATGGTGATCAACCTGTCGATCTTCCTGTTTAATGAGATCTCGTGTTTTACAAGGGTAATTATTTCTTTATAATCTTTTCGTGATAATTGGGTCGTTCTGAGGACGGTCTTTACCTTGCTGATGGTCTGACGATCTTCAGCAGATTTTTTAAAGTAACGCTTCATTGCATTGCCTTCGTATATGCCTACCCGGATCTTCGTGGCCTCCATGATCAGTTGATGGCTTGCTTCATCAAGCTGAGTGTATTTGTCCAGGAAGGAACTGATGTTGGTCTTCAAATCACGTACCTCGCTGAGGTTCATTTCCCTGCCTTCGATGGTACGGGGTATCTGGATGTAAATAAAACGACCAATTACGCCGCTCAGGACAACTGCTACCATGCTCCAGAAACTGACAGAAACAATGCCATCAAATTTGAAAGTGGTATGAAATAATACCATAATCGGTCCGACAGTACACAGGAAAATGTGAAATTCAAGCCAATGTTTCAGCAATCCCATGCGTCCCATGGAACGGGACCTTTTCCTTACAATGTACATGACAACACCTATAAGGATTGCAAGAGACCCAATAATCCCAAGCCCGTGGCCCATCACGCCACTGGGTTTCAGCGATTCATGATCCGGACGGAAAAACCTTTCCTCCAAAGGTGTTTGATAATAGGCAAGACCCTGGTTGACAAGAATATACAGGGTGATTAGAACAAGGATAGTAAGGCCGGTAATGTAGGTTTTGTGTACGGGAGTCATAGCGTTATGCTTGTGCGTATTTCAGACAATAAAGGTAATCCATTTCGTCAAATTTCAAGTTTTCACTCAACTCATCTGCAATCAAAAAAATGCAACTAATTAACAATCAGCAATCTTCTTGTTCTCTGTCCGACTTCTGTGGAAAGCTTGACCACATAGACACCCATACCTGGCATTGGGTTGTCAAACCTGAAACTGTGGCTACCTGCAGCCACATTGCCTTCATATAAAATTGCGCTCTCCCTTCCCAGTATATCATACAAAATCAGCCTGATATGCCCTGCCTGCGGAATGCTATACAGAATATCTGTATACGTATTAAACGGATTCGGCACATTTATCAGGCTGATTTCATTCCCTGATGTTGCACTTATGATTTTGGGAATTTCCAGCCTTAGCCCTTCAATTGTTTGGGCGAAACCATCCGTAAGCATTGTTTCCTTGTTGGTGAAACATAGGATAGGATCGTGATTTACAGGGACTTTGACCTTCAATGTCAGCAAAACATCTCCGGCTTCCAGCAATAGCGGATCGAGGCTGTACCAGGCTACCCTGAGATGACCGTTAAGGGCTTGGTATACCAGGTTTTCCGGTGCTTTGCTGATGCTGACTTCCAATACTTCCATGGCTGTAGGATAATCCATCGCCAGAGAAATGGATCCGACTTCTACCGCATTCTCCGCATATACCGGCAGGTCGAAAACCCCGGCAGTTGCCACCAGACTTCTCTCATTGCTACTGATAACCTGGCTCTTGGGAGGATAGGTGTTTTGATATGACCCATTTACATCCCCGGTACACATGGCAATGATATCCTGGCTTTGGTTGGCACTACCGTTGATCATAACAGGGTGGGATTCTGAATACCAGTCGGGGGAACCCGGACTACAAGTCGGATATTGATAGTTCGGGATAAGGTTGACCCAGCGATACATGATGAGCAAAGCATCCACAGAATTCGGAGTTCCGCCGGAACCGTTGACATCTCCGCCTTTCAGGTAAAATGGATCGAGGTAAAAGTTGTTGATGTGGGTGACATTCATCTGTATCATCTGGGCATCTACGGCATTGACACCGGCGTATTGCTTCATAATTTGAGCCCTAAGGCTGTAGTTGCCATTGGCCAGATTTGTAAAATGGTAATTTCCATAAAAGCCCGGGCAGGCTGTATCTACAACGAAGCTTCCCTGTCGCAGCATCACCCACAAACTATCACAATTGCCTGCCATATTGCCCATGAGTTTGGGACTGAAAACTCCGGCCGACATCTGCCCATAATAGACATTCCCGCTGAGGTCGGCACAATTCCCGAAAAACAGGTTGGCATCCTGCCAGCTGGCATCCAGATAGCCTGAGGTGGCATTCGCATAATAACTGCTGTCGGCGCCAGCTGTCCATACCACGGAGGAAGTCCCCTGTGGCACAAGAAACGCCAGGTTCATCAAAAGTCCACTACCCGGGGAGACAGGAGTCATGGAAAACCAATCGATGACAATCTGTGACCCACTCTGGGTCACCGTGAGAGAAGCCGGGTTCAAAGCAGCATGCAGACTGTTGACACCCATCAGGCTAAGTCCGGCGGATACTGTCATGTTAAAATGAATTCCCTGAACATTATAACAGGAATCAACAAGAATAGGAATGTTATAAGTTCCGATGCAGGGCCCGCTTATGTTGCCAAGGGTCGTGATGATGGTGGGTGGTTTTGGCTGGATATGCAGGGTATAATCTTCGGTCTCAGAAACAGCATAATCCCCACAGGGAGCAACTGTTGTGTCGTGCACTACTCTGATACGCATTCTGAGCACTCCGCTTCCAACACCTGCAGGTACCATGATAATATCCTGGAACAATTGATTGACTCCCTGTTGATTACCAGACAAGGGGTAGGTCTCACCAGGATCAGAAAAGCTTTGGTTGTGGTTCCAGTCGAAGTATACACTGACAGCATCACCAAGATCATAATTGTGCACCAATGCACTTACAGTGAAGGGCTTACCTTTCGCCAGACTGGTCGAAAGCTGTGTATAATCAGCATATCCACCGGCAGTGAATCCACTGCTGTTGTTGATAGAATCCAGCTTGACATGCATGATATAAGCATCGCTGCCGGTGTAGACCAATGATGAGGGCTGGCAATAATCTGTCACGAATTTCAGGGAATACCCATTGCCGGGTGCGCAACTCAGGTCAGGGCCTGCGAGATCCGGTGCAATTTTCAGCGCATAGGTTCCGGCAGCCAGGGTCAACACGAAAAGGCTGTCTTCTGTGCATTTGACCAGACTCTTTTGTGCCAGCGCAGGGCCACTACCGCAAGGCAAAGCATAGAGCTCCATATTCATTGCAAATTCTGTCCTTGTATATACCCGAACGCTTTGTGCTGTAAGCAAGCTGAAGGTATACCAGTCTTCATCAGCCAGGGCGTTTGCCTTCCACACCACCCCACAGCGGGCATCGCCGGAAATAAGCGTATCAAAGGCTGGGGGACTGCTATTGCATCCCCCATTGAGGTCAAGCCCACAGCTTTCAGGTTCTTGTGTACTATTGGGGAAACACAGGTTTGGCAAAGTACAGAGGGTATTGGTGATGCATTTCTCTGTGGAATCATTGTCCTGGTTGGCATCGCCAGTAACATTCCACACCCAGGCCCTCAGGCAATAACTCGCTCCTGGAACAGAAAAATCAAAGAGGGCAGCAGAGAAGGAAAAGTCCTGGTAAAATCCGCCCGGAATTGCAGGATAGCCATTCTGAGCCCAGTTTATCGTAGTGATTGTCCCATTGTCAAGCTGAATGGAGATATTATAGTCCGCAATCAAACTTGCTGGTGATACATTGCCTATTCTGACAATGACGGGTGCTGTAGTGTCAAGCGGACCCGTGCTGGGCGTCCTGATCCACAACAACGCCAGGTCGGGTATTGCTGGCATGGCTGTATACGGTATAGCAAAACCCGATATTTCGCATCCCTCCGGGAAATTTCCGATCAGGCTTGTGCCGCCTGTTGCGGCATCTAAATTGTAAAGCCCGCCCTGACCGCTAACAGAATCATGACCACTAAGATACAGTTTTCCGTCAGCCCTGCTGAATTCAAGATCCTGCCCAAGCATTAGGTTCAGGCTACCGGCTCCCACCATCTCCAGGTTGAAATTTTCATATGGATCTGTATACAAAGCATAAAATTGTTCATTGCCGGTATCGGTAAAAAATGCCATACCGCTGGCATGACAGGCAAAGCCCTGGACTTTCCCTTGTGTAAAACCCAGGTTGGCAGCAAAGTAGGCAAAACCTGTATTGCGGTCGATCTCATATAGCTTCAATGTATAAGTACCTGAAGCACCGGCTGGGAGGCTGCTGATTCCCCATAAAATCCCCTGAGCATAGTCATAGGAGATCCCATCGATGTTGAGACCCAACTGCCCCACATTGGTAATGGCTCCGCTGACAGGGTTGATCTTTACGAGGTTGCCTTGGTTGTAAAGCGGAGGATCATAGATTTCAGTGGCATACCAGGTTTCGTTGCCCATAGGATCTTTGCCCCAACTGCCACTTACCAGGTAATCCGGACTGTCATCGACTGCAATTTGTGTCAGCGCTTCCGGATGCTCCAGGTAAAACTTCACGGGGCCTTGCCTGAGGAACCCACATGGGTCTTTGCGCAGGAAGCCATAGGCCTGGGTTAGCTTCTGGTCTATTGTGATGCATTTGGTAATGCATTGGTTGATCAGGTTTTGATCCCCCTGAACTACAGCACAGGCTGTGATACAACAAGTACCTGCAGGAAGAATCAAAGGGGGGAAGGCCAGCATGCCCATTGCACCAGGCTGCTGGGTTACTAGTTGTGTGGCAGTATAACCGCCAGGGGCTGTCACGACCACATTAAAGCTCATTGCTATAGTGCCGTAGTTACCAACAAGGACCTGTGGGACAACTGCTTGTCCGGCCAAGGCAAAGGGCGGAATGATAAGGTCGACAACACCAATGTCGATTGGTAAAACAAAAGGGATATACCGAAGCAGCAGGTAAGGTCGCTGGGCCTGAGACCAGCCATCTACACTCAGGCTGCCCTGACCGGCACTTGTTTCCTCTTCATAGAACCCACATGCCCACCAGGGGCTTGGGCTAAGAAAAGAATTCATTTTAAGGTCTGTCAAAATCTGTGTATTGCCCAGTTTATCCACATTCCAGCCTGCTGTGGCATGACTGCAATTGGTGGCAGGATTGTATTGAAATCCGGTTGAAATCTCATTCCAAAGTGCTACAGGGGTGGCAGTAACAGGGTCATGGGTGAGTCTGCTGATTCTCAGGCGGGGAGATCCGCTCACACTGTTGTTGTACCAATGCAATTCTGCATCAACAAGGGTATACCCTGCATAAAGCGAATCAAGTTCAAATTTCATCCAACCGGCACGAACTCCGCCAGAAGCACAATGGATCAGGCTGTTCTGAGAGATCACATAAGGTGTTGTACTGCCCGGGCCTTCAATGGTGCCGGTCCAGTTGGCTGTCATTGCAGGCCATAAGGTATCAGTTTGCCAATTCTGATTGATGATGGTTTCCAGCTTACGGTCATTCTGGGGATTCAGGTCGCCTGGTAAGAGCGTAAACGCCTGGATGTAATAATAGCTCCAGGCACTCAGGTTGGCCGTGGCAACAAATGAAAAAGTGGCAGTGGAGGCTGGCAAAAGTGGTCCCGGAAAGACCTCGATGGGAGAAAGAACTCCATTCACATCATACTGCAGTGAAAGGTTCGTAAGGGTCGTCAGTCCAAAATTCTGAATCTCCACTGTGATGGTTTCTGTCGCACTTAAATTTGTGGCAGATACTGGCGAAATGATGGCAATGACCCCTGCATCCTGTGCATAACAAGCCGGGGTAATATGTATGAATAATGAAACCAAGCAGATACAAATCCCAATCGCCTTGTTTTTCATGTGAAATCAAATAAAATGACTACTTCAGATAATGTGTAGAAAGATACGAAAGAAATCTTGTTTCCCGGTATCTTATTTTTTCAGCTAAGTCATTGGTATTCTTTTTCCAAGGGAGAAGAGGCAGACAAAAAAACCATTTGACGGAAAAACCCAAAACTTTTCTGCCCGAACCTTGTTTACTCTCTTGTCTATTATCCTTAAACAAACCTTATGCAAGATTATAAATTACTGAGTACGACCATGGCAGGTGCTTTGTCGCTGAAAAATCATATCGTAATGGCACCAATGACCCGCTGTCGCGCCATTGGCCATGTACCAAACAGCCTGATGGCTGAATATTATCACCAACGTTCAGGTGCTGGCCTGATCATCACCGAAGGCACTTCTCCTTCTCCCAACGGACTGGGTTATGCCCGCATCCCCGGCATCTACAGCCAGGCTCAAGTTGAAGGTTGGAAACTGATCACCGATGCAGTACACAAAGAAGGTGGAAAGATTTTCGTCCAGCTCATGCATACAGGCAGAATCAGCCACAGCCTTAACATGCCTGCCGGTTCCAAGATATTATCCGCTTCTGCTGTAAAACCTGCAGGACAAATGTGGACAGATGCTGAAATGATGCAGGACTTCCCTGTTCCTGAAGCCATGACAGCCGAAGAACTCCAGTCAACAAAAGCTGAATTTGTCACCGCAGCAAAAAATGCAATGGAAGCTGGTTTTGATGGTGTTGAACTCCATGGTGCCAATGGCTACCTGCTCGAGCAATTCCTTTCTCCTGTAAGCAACATCCGCACCGACAATTATGGCGGAAGTGTCGAAAACCGTTGCCGTTTTGTTCTCGAAGTAGCTGCTGCTGTTGCCGAAACCATTGGCAAAGAAAAGACTGCAATTCGTTTGTCTCCTTATGGTGTGGCCAGTGACATGCCCCATTATCCTGAGATTGATGCAACCTATGACTACCTTTCAACCCAACTGAATACCATCGGTTTAACTTACCTCCACATTGTAGACCATTCTGCCATGGGAGCACCGGAAGTACCTGCTGCCATCAAGGCAACGATCCGCAAAAACTTTAAGAATACGATCATCCTGGCAGGCGGATATAATGCTGAAAGTGCTGAAGCTGACCTCACAGCCGGTCTTGGTGATCTCATCGCTTTCGGACGTCCTTTCATCAACAACCCTGACCTCGTCAACAGATTCAAAAACGACAGCGCATTGTCAAGCGACCTGAAAATGGACTTGTTCTATGCTGCCGATGAGAAAGGCTATACTGATTACCCTGTTTTTGGCGCATAATCAAGCATCTCCGTTAAAGACAAGAAGTTCAGAGCCTCATTCTTTAACGACCTTGATCCGATAAACAACTCCTTGTCCATCCGCTAGCTGTATGAGATACACCCCATTGGGATATCCCCTCAGATCCAGCGGAAGGACTTGGGGCTTGTTTTGCACAACGCCCTTTTCCATTTGTTGCCCAAGGACTGAAAAGACTTGATAATGCTCGATCATTGCATTTGGCAGGCTAATAGAAACGATTCCGGAAGTAGGCACAGGAAAAGCCCTTGCCGGACTGTCTTTTTCGGACTGCTCCGCTATACCAACGGTATTGTAACACCCCACAAGACTGAATTCGGCAGCGGATGCCCATGGATTTCCATCGACTTCCGACAAAGCCCTCAGTTTGAGATAGCGGCCCACCACAGTGGAATCCAGAACCAGGGTTTGGGGCGCAGCTGTGTTGAGAAACTGTCCTGTACTGCGGGGAATTCCCCAATTCAGGCTGTCCTGGGTGATGTATAACTCATAGTCTTTGATGCGGCCATTGGTTCCTTCCTGACGAGGCAGGTAGATGAACTTTGCAATCTTCCATACCTGGCCCAGGTCTAGCTGGATCTCATGCGGATAGGGATCATCACCGGTACTCCAGCGGGTGTGCCAGATCGAGGCAGGATCGTTGTCGAAACTCATGGTCGCCAGGCCGGGGTAGTTGACTTCCTGGCTATCCACATATTTCACCGTCCAAAGGTCTTTCGGTATCTGATCAGGGTTGTTGCAATCTTCAAGAGAAGGACAACTGGAAGCACTTACCATGTCCACTATCGATTTTGTATAGGGCTGGCCATTGACCGTCACTGTAAGACTGACGCTATAGTTACCCGGACTCCCCAGCACTACACGCGGATTCCGGATATCAGGATCCTCCAGGTAGGCCGGACTTGGTGTTATGCTCCAATGCCAGCTGGCACCACTGTGGTTGAGGATGGAATGATCATCAAAAAACAGGGTGTCGAGAAAACAATCGTAATGCGATTTTTCTATCCAGGGATTGATGATCGGCGGCAAATCACTTTCTTCCATGGGCGACTCCCATACGCCACCATTGCCGGCAACACGCAGTTTACTGTCCCTGAAGAAGGGCAAGGCTAGATTCACTGTCATACCGGCCGGGTAGCTGTTGTTAAAGGCTGTCCAATCCGCCATGCCTTCTTTGCGTAAAAAGACGCCGGCCGGGTTCCCGTTATGGGTATTGGTAAACAGATACACCAGGTCATCACCACTTGCAGTAGGCTGTATCACAAGGCATTTCATGTATTCTGAAAGGCTACCGGTCCAGTCCTCCCAGGTCGTTCCGCCATCCAGGGAACGAAAGACCTTACCGATGTCTGCCGACCAGGTGCCATTTTGCAGGCAGGCATAAACCTTGTTTTCATCATAGGGAGAAATGGCAAAAAAGAGCTTGCCTTTCCAGAAGGAGGAGCCATAAGGATCTGCGGTCAGGGATGGCATCAAGGTCCAGTTTAAGCCCCCATCCATGCTTTTGTACAATCCATTGTTCAACACATCGGCATACAGGACATCCGGGTTATGATAGCTGATTTGCAGGTAACGCACGGTATTGGGGAAGCTGAAAAGCAAGTCATAGGTAACTCCCATGTCGGTACTTTTCCACAGGCCTGTTCCTTCCCCCAGGAATATCGTTCCATAATAATTGGGATGGAAGACCAGGTTTCCGCGACGACCGCCATATTCCTCCATGTTCGGGTATTTGCTGAAGACGAAACGTCCCTGGTATTTGGTTTCGGCGGTGAGCGGCAAAATCCATCCATTGCCGAGGTCATCGAAGGCCACATGCCTGCTTTTCCCCTGCAACACCCAGCCTGTGGGAGATTCGGCCCCACCCATGCGCAAAGCCTTGGGCTGGTAGAAATCGGCAAGGGCTGTATTCCCATTGTGGTAGCGACCGCCAACCACGACATCTTCATTCCATCCCTGGTCAAAGCCCCACATGTCTGAGCCGATGAGGCCATTAACCCTTGCTTTGTAATTCGCAATGTTGCCGAAGTTGTCGGTGGTGATGGTCATGCCGCCATCGGTAGAAATCCAGGTTTCTCCAGAGGGCAGCATTTTAATATCCTGAATATCAGGGTGAATCCTGAAATTCCCGCTATATCCTCCCACGGCTGTGAAGGTATTTCCTCCGTTCAGAGATTTGAAGAGAGTCGTAGTACCCACCATGATGATGTTCTCGTTGATGGGCGATACATCCAGCACCAGATCGAAATAGCCCTGTCCGTTGTTCATGCCCAGGGCCAGGGTTTGCCCTGTGGCCTTGAGAACCCAGCTCCAGCTTCCGGCACTCAGGGTGCCCTTCAGCAGATAAGGGGTATTGTTGGCACTCAGCAGTACGGCAAGCACCATCTCAGGATTTGCTCCACTGACAGCCAGCAGTCCTCCGCTATTCTCGACATAAGTCGTTGGAAAGGCAGCGGAGACCGCGAAAGTCTGTCCTCCATCAAGCGACATAATGAGCGAAAAATTACCATTGGCTTTGCTCAGGGCATAAATGACATTGTGGTCATTGGGTTTGATTTCCACATCATAAACAGCATCAGGCCATTGCTGTGACCAGGTTTGGCCACCATCAGCTGTCATGTACAAACCATTGGCTGAGGCAGCGAAGAGCTTCGCAGGATCGACAGTATCCAGCCGCAAACGGTCGGCATAAAAGAGATTGCCTGCAGCCAATAGCGGGCTCCAGCTCTGGCCACCATCGAGGGTCTTGTGAACCTGATTTCCGGCTGCCACATAAACGACATTCGGATCGGCAGGATGAATGGCCACGGCAGTGACGGCACCTCCGAAGGCATAATCCTGTCCTACCAAAGCCCAATGCAGTCCTTTGTCGGTGGTTTTGTTGACATAGCCGGTTTCTGTGCCGGCATAGAGGATGCTGTCATTGGTGTGTGCGACGTCGAAAGCATACACATTCACCTGCCATGGACAAGCCTGGGGAATTGTAGTGGTCCCGGTTTCATTCAGATAAAAAGTTTCCTTGGGGCCCAGGAATGTCCAGTTGGCATTGGTAGCAGGAGACTTCTGCGGCTTTTGTTTGTAGGTGGCCTGCCTTTCCCTGAGGGTGTTGTTGTATTGGCTGAGATCCGGCAAATGGATACTGCCATCGGCTGCCACATAGGGCTCACAGGCCCTTCGCCAGATTTTAAAATAGCGGATGATGGGACTTTTCTCCCCGGGATGTTGTTGCATATATGCCTCAAAATCCTGGTTAATCTTGGCAAAATTCAGTTCTGGGGCATACAGCATCTTTGCCCATTCAGGGAAGTCAGGACTATAGGCTGGCTTATAACTTTTGTTGATCCCGGGCAATTCATCATAGGGTGTAAAATGAATTTGACAGAATGTCTGCTGACCAAAGCCAAGCGCAAGAAAGAAAACAATCGTGTAAAAATATTTTTGCATAAGCGTAGCCTTAGCGAGAATAAAAGTGAATAAGCAAAAGGGGCAGTTTCTAAAACTCCATGTCCGGAACACTACCTCATGCTGTTTTTCAAGCTTCAAATATAGGGAGCTTGAACACAATTAACAAAAATGGGGGGGCATGTTCACAAACCGGCCCTCTGCGCCTACTCCGTGCTCTCTGCGGTTAATATTGCTTTCTTTTTTTAACGCGGAGGGCGCGGAGTAGGCGCGGAGGGCCGCTGAGAAAAAAATAATAGTTGTTATCGATTCGCCTTATCCGTAGGCTTAGTTTTATGACTTTAAAAAAGAAATATCAGGATGATGCAAGTTCTACTATATTTGTTTGAAGATAAAAAGGAGGTTTTATGAATGACCGTAAACGTTGGTCCGGGATTATCAGCATCATTGGTCTGGTGGCCATGATCCTGGGCGCAATTGATCCACTGGAAGGCTCTGTCGTCATTGTTTTTGGCAGTTTGCTATCCGCAATAGGAGCCTGGATGGCAGGCAGCAGGCATTTCAAATTGCTGATCTTGTCCTTTTGTTTGATTGTGATCGGTGTAGCCATTTTATTTGGCTTGTCGTCGGTAGGTGGAATCGGCGGAGATACAGGCCGTCCCATGTGGCTCATGATCGTCTTCCTGCCCTATCCTGTCGGCTGGATCATGGGCCTGGTCGGAGCCATTAAGAAACTCTCAGAAAAACCGCCACAGCAAGCTGTTTAAAAGTACAGTATTGAATGAAAAATCCGGGAATTACCGCATCAAGGTAACACTTCCCGTTATTTTGCTTTTCCTGTCAGGTTGTGGAAAGACCACAGCTGTATAATAGGCAATGAAAAAGTAAACACCTTCCGTGTTTTCACCACCATTGTTGAAGTTCTTGCCATTCCAGCCATCTTCAGCATCAGAAGATTCATACACTTCTTTGCCCCAGCGGTTAAAGATCTGGATCTTATATTCGCTGATTTCGCCATTGATTTTTGGCTTAAAGCGGTCATTTTTGCCGTCGTCATTGGGTGTAAAGACATTGGGTAAGACCAGCTCACTGCAATCCTTGATTTCGATAGTGTCTTCCGCATTACAGTTCCCGAGTACGACATTCACCCAATAAAATCCGGGTTCAAAGACAGACAGAAAGCGGTTCACGCTGCCATCCTGCCAGGCATAGGTCACTGAGTCCTGGTAAGTGCCTCCATCCAATTGAATCTGTGGCAAATCACAGAGGTACATCACATCGCCGATTTCCACCTTGGGTCGGGGAAGCAGATGGATACGTATGGTATCGAGCATGTTGCTGAAGCAACCGCCTACTGGATCGAGGGCCTGGACCGTATAATAACCTTCAGTTTCCTGATTTCCGAAGCTAAAAGAGGATCCTGTCCCGCTAAAGGCAAATCCCAGCACTTGACCGTTGATATAGAGGTAATAGTCCATCCCATTTTGCGAACTATCCATGCCTACTTCCAATCCACCTGATCCTTCACAGATAATGCCTCCGCCATAAAGAGGAAACACAGCAGGCAATGGATTGACAGCCAGATTCTGAATGGTTGAGGCCGAGCATCCGTTAGGGTCATTGTAGGCATAGGTGACCTGGAAAAGGCCGGTGCCTGTAAGCTGCGGATAAAAAATCGCATTGGTAACTCCGGGACCTGAATAAGTACCCCCCACAGGATATCCCCCAAACAAGGTCAGGGGCAGTGCATCGATACAAATGGGGTTAATTGCCGGCATAGAGACCACAGGCAAGGGTTTGATAACAAGGTTTTGTGAAGCAAATGCGGTACAGGTATTGGCATCGGTATAGGTATAGGTGATGACATAAGTGCCTGCGCCACTGACTTGTGGATTAAATACCCCGCCAACGACACCATTCCCGGAATAGGTACCCCCTGCAGGGCTACCCCCACCCAATGCAAAAGAGGCAACACTGGCACAAACAGAAGTCTGAGGTGAAAGCGTAACAACCGGCAAACTAAGGACTTGTATCGACTGACTTGCAGTTCCTGAACAATTCTGTGCATCAGTATAAGAATACGTGATGACAAAATTACCCGGCCCAGAAATCACCGGGTTAAAGATGTTGTTGCTCACACCCGTCCCGGAATAAGTACCACCGGCCGGACTTCCTCCACTGAGGTTAATGGCACTGTGATTCAGGCAAATGGTTGGCAAAGAAGTCATGGTAACCACCGGCCCGGGAAGGTTTGCAATCGTTATTGTTTCGGTATCAGTGCAGTTAACACTGTCGGTAACTGTCACAGTATAAGTACCTCCACCCACATTGTCCAGGATATTGGTGGTTTGGGGAGGGACAGTATTCCAAACAAAAGTAAAGGGAGCTTGGCCACCGTTGACCTGCACTGTAGCAGTACCATTGGATTGATTACAATAAGAATCCGAGAAAGAGGCGATGGAGGCGATGGGTGCTGGGTAGTCAGGAACTACTGAGTTCAGGGTCTTACTACAGCCACCACTGCTGATGGTAACAGTGTAAGTACCGGCAGTCAATCCAGAAATTGTCGGTGTTGTTTGTGCAGGGCTCGTATTCCAAAGATAGGTATAGGACCCATTCCCTCCGGTGCCCATAACAGTCAGGGCGCCAGAATGCTGATCGCAATAGTCGGGAATTACACCGGTTGTCATACCAGCCACATTATTCACCGAAACAATTGTACTGAGAAGCATGGTATCCGTAGCACAGAAAGTATTCAGGCCGGGATTCACAACGGTAACACTATAAACTGTTGTTGTTGTTGGCGAGACATTTAGGATCTGGTTATTCTGTTGCCCACTTAAAGAGGGATCGTTTGGGCTGGAGGTCCAGGAATAACTCAACCCGCCTGTGGCTGAAACCGTCACACTCTGTCCCACACAAATGGTCGTATTTAAAGAAACAGCAGGGGCAGCATTGACGCCTGCACTACAGGCAATGACATAATCACAGATATCACCTCCTGTGCCATCAATCATAAAATAATAAACAGTACCAGGCGTCAGCCCGGTTGCAATAATTTGCCCATTCGTAGGATAGCCGGGATTCCAGCAATTAGAAACCGAAGTATAATTGTAACAATTGGTAGTGGCATAAATCCGCATCTGTATCCCATTGTTATTGGCACAATTGCTGCACCAGACGCTGAAAATAGCTACCGTGGAATCTGCAATAAATTTCAACCAGGAATTATTCTGAATGGTCGCACAAAAGACAGCGCCCAGGGGCGTATTCGTCTCATTGTTGGCATTGGTTGGACTAACATGATTTGTATAAAACGCACTTGTATTCCCACAATAACCATTGAGGTTGCAGATTGCTGTGGCGGAGGAACAATAATCATTCGCAATCGGGTTGGCCGCACAGGGGGGAGGCTGGGCTTTGAGGGCGATAAACTGCATTAAAAATGCAAGGATAATCACCCACTTGTAACCAAATTTTGCTTTCATAATCAAATTAAAATCATACCAAATATTTTCAATATGGCTGCAATCCTTAGCCAGTCAAACATTTCAGGAACCATCCTGATTTTTACTTAGCCGTAAGAAAAACAAGGATTCCGTTTTTGAAGAATACACAAATATAATCAATTATACCAGCAATAGCGCATCGCCAAATACTACTTCAAAAAGCATCTATACAGACCTCAGTTTCATCAATAGAGCATTAAGTCATATGTCATGAACAGCCTGTTTTCATTGAATCCATGTCGATATTATAACTTGACAAATATTTTTCTTGAGGAAAACTCAGCAGTACATTCAAGAAAATAGACTCCTGGCTCAAGGCTTGAAACATTTACATATCCACCTGGTTCATAAGAGGTTGACAAAAGCATCCGGCCATCAATTGAAAATATCCTGATGGGCTGAGTGATGGCAGTTCCTGAGCTGACACGGAGATAATCACCGGCTGGATTAGGGTAAATGCGAAATTCCCCGGCATCGTTGTTTTCTTGAATCCCCATAAACAAGGGCAAAAGATTGACACTCCGCACGACCTCTACTCCATTGGTATCAGGCGTATCGTCATACAAGATAAGTTTAAGTACGTAACTCCCCGGATCCAGCCCATTTGTATTCCAAATTCCAAGGGTATCCTGCTCTTTTTCGATGAGCGCAAGGGGCCCTATTGCAAACCAGTTCGTATCATTACTTTTTTGATAGGAGAGACGATAGGCATAAAACTCCATCAGGTTACTTGACTGGGTCTTATTGATGCTGGCAGTTCCTGTAATCGGGATAAATAATCCTGCATAAGCATCCTGCACAGGATCCAGATGTGCTGTCCAGATACATGCTTTGTCCAAAAGCACGGGAGGCTCTGACAAGGTCGATTGGAGCACCATCAGGATTGAATTCCCCTGGGCCTGGACCTGGCCATTGGTAACAGCATCATAAGCCAGCAGCATGATGCCATTGCGATCACTGCGAACAGAGGAACTCAAAGAAGAAAAACCCACCATGGCAAAGGTCGTATCTGTAGCCCAGACATAGCCTCCGGATCCATCAGCAAAAACACCTATGTTATCACAACGAGAACTACCCATTGTTCCGATTTCCCCGACGATACAACTTTGTACTTTAACATAGGATTTCTCCATGGGATATAAACTCCAGGTCATGACGCTGCTGTTGATTAACTGCAGGGTCCTGTCGTTCAAACCTGCTGTAAAATTGGCATAAGTGCTGTTGTCAACGAGTCCGTTTACTTCAACAGTATCGGAACCCAGAAACCAAAGTCCGATAGCCCGTAAGTCTGAATTCTGAACAAGGACATTTGACCCTCCGGCAGGCATCAGCGCCCACCACACTTCTGTACTATTGGTTACATCAATGGTATAATGAATGCCGGAAACTCCGGCCTGTCCTGGCTGGAACTGATAATGGCTAACGGAAGCCCCATCAGGGAATTCTATGCTTAAGGAAGCTTGCGAAGGCACCTGGTGCCATAGCAGGAGTGTACTCACATCATGAAAACTCAACTGACAGCTATCCGTAATTACATATTCACCTGCCTGGTTACAGCCATTCATCGTAATTGCAGCATTGCGGTAAAATCCATTCGTTGTAAATCCAACATAAGTGACTTGCTCCATTTCAACATTGGCATTGTCTGTTGCCATGAGGTTATGGGATAATCCGCTGTAATCCATGGTAGAATTGCGAATCGTCAAACGCGCGTTTAATGCAAGTAAAAGCGTCCGTTGATAAAAGTACAATTGCGGAAAAAACATATAGGAAGAGTCGATCTCAAGGCGGGCTGCCGGACCTGCAACAAATACATCCCCAAGAATCGTAGCTGTGGCATGATCAAATCCAAGATATCCATCGTTGAGAATCAGAATCGGTCCATTGTGAAAATAACTACCACTGATTACGACTGAATCCCCAGGGAAGGCCCCGATAATCAAGGTATCGTTTAAGTTTAAGGAATCTTGGTTTTGCAAGAATTTTAAGGGCCTGTTCAGATTTTGCCGCAGCTGTAGCATTTGATGAAGACCAGCTTTGAATTGGTCCTGTTCGCGCTCTGCATACCCTGACTGAGCGCAGTCCTTAAACTTTATTGCCTGTGCAAAACTATTGGCGCTAAAAGCTGCAAGCTTAGTCTTCAATGTCTGCTGGGCTATGGAGGAAAAACTCCAAAAAAGGCTTAGGACGAGTATTAGCTTAAGATTTCTCATATTTAAGGATTATTTTCACATGTACTAAGAATGAAAAAGTATGCAATTTGAGATATAGAATTTATAAAAAAGATGCCATGCTGAAGATGTACACATTTGCAAAAAACAGCAAGGTGTATGCCCCAGATAACAGACTGTAAGCAAAAATTGTTTAGCAATTTTAACAAGGTCTTTCAACTAACTAAAAACTTTCTTATTATTGTATCATTAATCATCTAAAGTAAGCATTATGAAAAAAATCTACGCAATTCTTCCTTTGATCATGCTCAGCTTTTTCAGTTATGGGCAAAACTATTTGCTGGTGGAGTATTTTGATGACTCTGTCAATTTTCCTCCACCTTCATGGACCATGATTGATAATGATGAAGATACATACAACTGGCGTATCAACACCTGGGATGGTGGCACTGTGTATGAAATCTATGCCGTTTCTGATTCCTGGCTCGGAGGCGGAATTGGTGCACTTACACCTGAGAATTACCTTATCAGTCCTCAGATTGATTTAACCGGCCTGACAGGGACTGTCAAAGTTCGCTATACCGTACAGGTTGCCAACCAGGATTATTTCGCTGAACAATACAAGCTCAGTGTGTCAACGACGAATGCTGAGGTTGAAGATTTTAATGAAGATGTCTTTACAGAAACCTTGACAGTCAATGAGTATTATGTATGGAAAGAACGCATTGTCGACATTTCTCAATTCATTGGCGAGTCCATCTATCTTTCCTGGATTCATTTCGACTGTACTGACCAATACAAGCTTTTGTTGGACAGCATCCAGGTGTACAACGACCCTGCCATCGGAATCGGTGAAAACATGGGTATCACTGCCCAGGTTTTTCCTAACCCCGCCAATGACCGCCTTACAATTACGGGTGATTTCAGCGATGCCACTTTGGTATTGTCTACCCTCGACGGCCGCATTGTTTACGAGGCTGTACAAGTAAATAAAAGAACCAGCATTGACGTATCTGCTTTTGAAAAAGGGCTTTATCTGTTGCAGATAAAAACCGCAAAAGGCCTGTCAACAAAAAAAATTGCACTGACGAATTAGTGTTTTTATGGTAATAAAAAAAAGGGGTGCTTCCGGAATTTGAAGCACCCCTTTTTTTATACCCAGACAAATTATAACTTAATCCAGACTGCCTGCATCGCATGTGGACTAACGCCGGTCACCCAGTCTTCCTGCCCACTTCCATCGAGATTAGCCCTGACTATTTTTCCATCCTTGCCGGAGTTGGAAATCTTATATGCCCAAAACAGCTTAGCACGTTGTTTGTCAATGGCCATACCCCAGGTAGCTTTGCTGCCGAAATCCCCGATCTTGGCCAGAGCACTACCATCAATGTTACACATATAAATACCGTTTTCAGTGACGGCAGAACCGGCCACTGCATAAACAGCCAGGTAGGTCTTTCCCGTTGCGAAATCAATTTCCATGGCAGTTCCGTCAATGTCAGGAATAATATTTGTCAGCCCGGATCCATCAAGATTGACAGAGAAATATCCCCCGCTATAATCGGTTTTGTCATTTACCAGATAGATTTTTCCACTGACGGAATCATACTGCATGTCGAGCGGAAATTCGGGCATTGTGGTACCTGTGTTGATAAAAACCTCAGCACTGCTGCCATCCAGGTTGGCACGATAGATGCCACCTGTCCTTCCCCAGTAAATTTTGTCCCCAAGAACAAAAATCCCTTCCGGATCCCCTACAATTTCTTGTCCTGGAACATTGATGTCCAGTATTTTAAGTGGATTTTTTCCATCTGCATCGAAACGATAAATTGCACCTATGGAATAATCCGTCACATATACCTTGCTGTGCGCAGGATCGGCTGCAATCCCATAAGGTCTTTCCATATCTGTGGCTTCAAAATCCTGGACCAGGGGTACTCCATCAGTTAAGATGACCATATGCGCATTGCCGAATGTTGCGCCACGACTGGTAAAATACAAGACCTGGGTAAGCCCCGCATTCGGGTCTTTGATGTTGATCACGACTGTCTTTACAAGGCTATTGTAATGCAATTCATTCAAAGGTGTAATGGTCAGCGTTACGGTATAAACCCCGGCTGTATCGTAATGCATCGTAGGATTGGCTTCGGTGGAAGTTTGTCCATTACCAAAATCCCACAAATAAGTGGAAGCATTCAGGGAAAGATTGGTAAAAACAACATCGCAGGGAGCATAGGACTGATTCTGGAACTCCATGCTAAAGTCGGCAACAGCACTGGCCGTGGGGGTCCCCATTTCCATTTTGCGACAGCTGCTCAGGATGCTGAATGTCGTGAGGACCAGGATGATATAAAACAGATTTTTTTTCATAAAAAATTCTTTTTTTTGCGTTGTAAAAAATATCAATAACCCAGGTTTTGAACCATCAAATTGTTGGTCAGCATCTCACTCAGCGGGATCGGGAAAACCGTATATTTTTCGTTGATTCCCAGGAGGACTGTCGCCCTTTTAGTCCTGACAAGATCAGACCATCGCTGGCCTTCAAAGGCAAACTCAAAACGGCGTTCGTTTTCGATGGCGAGTTTCAGGGATGGATAATCTGCCGCAGTGGTTGGGGGCAGGCTGGTCCTTGTCCTTACTACATCAATGTCATTTTGAATCTCTGTTATGCTCCCATTTGTATAAGCCCTGGCTTCAGCACGAATGAGGTACATTTCAGCAAGTCTGAGAACATAAACACGGTCAGTGCCTGTTGTGATGTCCCTGTATTTATACCCATAAGGCAGGTTCAGTGAATCAAATGCCACACTAACCCTGTAACGGTTGGTATCTGGGGCTTCATAACTCTGCAGGAAGTCAGCCGGGGGAGAAACTTCATACCGGCAGGTAAGGCTACGCGGATAGAAATACTGGGCCAGGCGATTGCTGTTTTGTGCATCATACACCACTTCAAAGATGGATTCTGTTGTATTGCCAAGAAATAAGTCAGCATATTTTGCCGCCAGGTTATATCCACCCCTAACAATGACAGAATCTGCTGCAGCAATTGCCAATGCTGCAATACCAGGATCGTTGGTGGCATGAAACTGCGTAAGATATACCCTCGCCAGCAAAGCTGTAGCGCTGTATTTACTTGCTTTTCCCAGGCTACGGATTACAGGAAGCTTACTCTCTGCAAGTTTCAAATCGGCAACCACACTTGCCAAAACAACATCAGCTGAATCACGGGCCTGGTTGATGTTGCCCAAATCCAGGGTCGGCTGTGTTTTTAAGGGAATCCCGCCAAAAAATCCCAGCAGGTTGAAATGACACAAAGCCCTCAGGAAAAGGGCATCTCCTTCATACATATTGCGCTCATCATCAGTCATGCTGATATCGCCTATACGCCACAACACATTGTTCACACGGTTAATACAATCGTAATTGGCTGTCCAGATACCATCAATCACCCCATTGTCAGCCGAAATCTGGTTGTTGGCAATCTGAGAATAATCATAGGTGGTCCCTGTCCATACCAGGTTGTCGGCGGCCAGATCCTGTATCAGGATGTGGTTGCGGCCGTAACTCCCCACAGACTGCAATGTGTTGTAAGAACCCGTAATGGCCCTCTCTACGCCTGTTATGTCTTTGATAGCCTCCTCAGCGGAAATGGATTGTTTTGGCTGTACATCAAGCATTTTGGTGCAGGATGCCAGGACAAAAACCAAGATTACCGGGATATATACAATTTTTTTCATATTCGCTGTTGTTGTAGGATTAAAAAGCAAGATTTAAACCAATCAGGATTGTACGTGCCTGTGGATAAGTGAAAAAGTCGGTGCCCAGAATAATATTGCTGGATCCACCATAATAGTTGACTTCCGGGTCCATTCCTGTGTATTGGGTAAAGGTATACAGGTTCTGAATTGTGGTGTACAATTTGGCTGATCTGATGTGCAGCTTGGAGAGCCAGTTTTTGTCGAAATTATATCCAAGGGTAACATTTTTAATTCTCAGGAATGATCCATCCTCAATAAAACGGGATGATTTATAGGAGTCCCCTATTCTGGGCATATTGGTAATGTCGCCGGGTTTTTTCCAGCGATCCACCATCCTGACAGTCTGGTTGTCTTCACCGGTTCCGGATTCCAGGTAGAAATAAGTCGCATTAAAGACATCATTTCCGGAAACCCATTGACAGAAAATGGAGAGCTCAAAGGATTTGTAACTGAAATTATTGGTAATTCCTGCGGTAAAATCAGGGTTTGGGTCCCCGATTTTGGTCCTGTCATTGGCAGTGATAAGGCCATCCCTATCCAGATCATCATACACCAGATTTCCTGTGGAGGGGTCGACACCAAGGCATTGTAGTCCGTAGAAAATTCCGATGGGTTCCCCTACTTCTACCCGGTTACCGCCGCGACCCATGTCATCAATGGGTTCATCTTTATAAAGGCTAAGCACTTTGTTGCGGTTAGAAGCAAAATTAAATGAAGTAGTCCAGTTGAACGGTTTCAGGATATTTACGGTGTTCAGGACGATTTCAATTCCCCTGTTTTCAAGTTGTCCGATGTTTGAGGAAATCGAGGTAAATCCTGTAGAAGGCGGAATGGGTCTCTCGAGCAGCAGGTCATTGGTATGGTTGTAATAGAAGTCGAAATTCATGCTGAGCCTGTCTTTGAGCATAGAGACATCAAATCCGAATCCGGTTTGCAGGGTGCTTTCCCATTTCAGGTCGGGGTTTGGCAATTGTGTGGGCGCAGTACCTGCCCCGCCACCATAATTGAAGCCTCCGCCATAAAGACCCAAAGAGGCAAAATCACCGATGTTGTCATTTCCTGTAAGTCCGATGCTGGCACGGAGTTTCAGCTCATTGATGAATTTATAATCTTTCATGAATGACTCTTCTGTCATCCGCCAGGCGACAGAAGCAGCAGGAAAATATCCAAAACGGTTGTTGGCTCCGAATTTTGAAGAACCGTCGGCCCGCCCTGTCAGTGTAAAGATGTATTTGTATTTATAATTGTATTTGACTTGCCCGAAATAAGAATTCATGACCCTGTCGAGGGCTGTAGCTGAAGCTGCACGGATGGTTCCTGCGGAAGCGATGTATTGAAAATCTTCGTTCGGAAAATCAACAGCCTCGATGTAGGTGGTGCGGTTGGCATATTTCTCGGCACTGAAACCGAGTAAAGCGTCGAAGTTGTGATCCTCCTTCAATGTTTTTGCATATTGCAGGACATAACTCGACATGAGGTTGCTGACATAACTCGTTCCTTCTATGCCCAGGCCCTTGTAGCGGGCTCCCTGGCGGGTAGTGGTAGGGTCATAACTATGCTCACGAAGGTTGTAATTGTCAGCGCCCCATTTTGCAGTAAATGCAAAGCCATCAAGGAATTTATACTCAAGGTAAACATTGCCATTGGTGCGGTTGGTAAAGGCATTGTTGACAGATTCCCTGGCAATGGCAACGGGATTGGCATAGGGACCATCTTCATTGTAGGTTCCATTCGGGTTATACACCGGAAAAATTGCCGGGATAGACATCGCATTGGGTAAAGGTCCGTTGAGTGTGGCATCACCTTCAACACGATCATTTTTTGAATAGGTCAAAGAAACACCTGCACCCACGGTGAGATTCGGAACTATTTTATAATCGGTATTAACACGTCCGCTGTAGCGCTTGTAGGCCGTTCCTTTCACCACACCATCCTGGTTGAAAGCACTTCCCGAAATAAACAAACGGTATTTGTCACTGCCACTGCTAATCGAAAGTTCATTGTTTGACGTCGGCGCCACCTGCAGGATTTCCTTCATCCAGTCAGTGTTGATGCCCTGCACATTGGTGCCCTTATATTCATTCCACTGATCGGCATTCATCAACTTTATCATGCGCTCTTTTGGCATGCTTTGCCATCCCTTACTAACATTGAGGGAAACATTGGTCTGGCCCCGGCTACCCTTTTTGGTAGTAATCAGGATCACGCCATTGGAAGCCCTGGCACCATACAACGAGGTGGCAGATGCATCCTTCAGAATGGTCACGGATTCGATGTCATTGGGGTTGATATCAGACATGGCATTAATCTCTTGTCCACTAAAACCGACCTGGCCATATTCCCCGGTAATAACAGGAATACCATCAATGACCATGAGGGGTTGGTTGCTGGCATTGATAGAACTTCCGCCCCTGAGCTTTATCAAGGACTGCCCTCCAGGTGTTCCTGAACTCTGGATGACAGAGAGTCCTGCTGCCTGCCCTTGCAAAACACCATCGATGGTGCGCAGGGGTATGTTTTTAATCTCATTTTCATTCACCAGGTTGAAAGAACCGGAGATGAGCTTTTTGCTGGCCGTGCCATAACCTACCACAACGACTTCGCCCAGACGGATGTCTTTGTCTTTCATCACGACATTAATCTGTTTTTTTCCGTTGATGCGAATCTCCTGTGTTTCCATTCCGATATACGAAAACACCAGGATGCCATCAGCAGTTGCCAGTAAAGAATAGCTCCCGTTCACATCAGAGGAACTGCCCTTCATGCTGCCCTTCAGCATGACAGTTACACCTGGGATGGGCAGGTTGTCACTGGCAGAAGTAATCTTGCCATTCACGGTGATGTCCTGGGCCAACAGCGTTTTAACAAACAAGGCCAACACAAATAAGAGTAATAGCGGTTTTTTCATATGCTTAATTTTGGTGGTAATGCGTTATTTCATGGGGGTGGCAGACAGCGTCACAGGGATGATGTCCATCAGGATGTTGGTAACTGTATATTGGTCGGGGCCATTGCTTTGTTTTGCCCAGAAACCTTCACTGAAAACAGTTTTCTGCAAGCTGAGTTGAAAGCCGCTTTGCGCATCCAGAAAACTGATGTTGCTGATGTGGTCTGTCATTTTGTTGTTTATGAGTCCCACGGTAAGTAAGTCAAGGAAACTATTGGAATAAGCGCACAAAACACCTGCCTGCCCCGATGGTTGCTTTTTGTAATACTCATTGCCTCTTGTCGGTTTTTTATTGGGTGCCGGGCTGATTTTACTCCTGGTGATATCATAAGTATCTCCTTCTTCCAGGTGATTCACCAACAATTTCTCAATGCAGGACATCTTGTTTACGTAGGAGATCCGGGCATTCTGGCTGTTGATCAGGGTAATTCCTCCGGGCCCTGCGACCTCGACCATTTTCTTACTTCCGTAATAAATCAATGCGGTGTTCTCATCTATTCCAAAACCCTGTTTTATCGTGGGTTCTGACTGCATCATGGCAACGGCAAGCCTCGCCAATCTCGAGCGTTGACTAAAATGCTGATCCACCATCCCATGCGGAAAGAAACCCAGGCCTTGCATCATCAGCAAGCCGCTGTCAGCGGGGAAGTCATCGCCCTCGTAAGCCCTGATTATGCCCCGGGATAATGCACTGAGGCTGGTTCCTCCTCCGATCATTTGCTCACTCATGATGGCCGCGCCGGCACTGCTTCCGCCTAAAACACCACCTCGCTGGTATACTTCCCAGACAGCTTTCAACACCGGGGTTTTTGCCCCATCTGTGGTGTGCAGTGTCTTAATGATCCGTGTCTGGTCTCCACCGGTAAACCAGACACCAGAACAGGATTTTATAATCCTGGCCAGGTTGGTATCCATACCATTGCTTCTCCATTCTGCTTCATTAAAATTCAAGGTACTGTCATCATCCGCCATGGCGATGTTGATGAGATGGATGTGCTCAGGTTTGACATGATATCCGATGAGGATATTCCTGAAACTGATATAGGATTGGACCGGGACCCCGCTGGCGGCAGGAATAACAGCAAAACTGGCCTTTTCAGCGCCACCGGCCAATGCGATCAATTCATGGTAAATACTTGCATTGTCAGCTTCAAGGCCGCCTCCGACAATTACAAGATTGCCCTGGGTCGGTGACTGACACCATGCATTTAACGAAAGAAAAAATAACAGAGTAAAAAATGCGGGCTTAAGCTGCGCCATATAAAAAGCAATGTTTGACTTCAAGTCATTTGTCCGTCAGGAATCTCTTGCGTTTACAAGCCCCTGTACGAAATCCAATATTAAAGCGAAAATATTAAATAAAGCGGGAAATAAAATGAACTTCAAAACTATTTTCCCACTTTTGCTGAAATAAAAAAATCTCCATGCTCACACTTTTCAAAAATGCCAGGATTTACGCCCCTCAATATATAGGCGTTAAAGATGTACTTACAGGTGGGAAAAGCATTCTCGCCATCAAAGACCATATCACAAGCCCAACAGATGTTGATGTAACAGTCGTGGATTGTACCGGGCTTTCTCTCGTCCCGGGACTGATCGATTCCCACATCCACATCACCGGAGGCGGTGGTGAAGGCGGACCTGCCAGCCGCATGCCGGAAGTACAGCTGAGCATGCTGCTCGATGGCGGTGTTACGACCTGCATCGGCTGCCTGGGGACAGATGGCTTTACCCGCACTGTCGACAGTGTGCTGATGAAAGTAAAGACCTTGCGTGCACAAGGCATTTCTGCCTGGATGTATACCGGGGCTTACCAGGTACCTCCACCTACAGTCACCGGTGACCTCATGAAAGACATCGCCCTGATTGAAGAGATCATTGGTGTGGGAGAAGTCGCCATCTCTGACCACCGTTCTTCTGTCCCTTCCATGGGCGAACTGGCACGCATTGCAGCACAGGCAAGGGTGGCAGGCATGATCGGAGGCAAAGCCGGTATCGTGAATGCCCACATGGGTGATGCTCAGGATCCTTTCAGGCCCATCCACGACGTTATTGAAAATACTGAACTGGGCTACAAACAGTTCCTGCCAACGCACTGCAACCGCAATGCCTACATCTTCGAAGACGCCAAGGAATATGGAAAGAAAGGCTATGTCGACATCACCACATCTTCCTATCCCTATTATGCTGATGAGGAAATAAAACCCTCTGTCGCCCTGAAAGAACTCCTGAAAAGCGGGGTGCCCCTGGCCCACATCACCTTTACTTCTGATGGCTGTGGTTCTTTGCCGGGTTTTGATCCGATGACAGGGAAACTGATTAAAATAGAAATGGGCTTGCCTGATTCTATCCTCCGCGAGATCAAAGAAGCTGTACTGGAAGATGGTCTCCCCCTCGAACAGGTCCTGCAGGTAGCAACCTCCAATCCTGCTGATATCCTGAGCCTGCGTGGAAAAGGATATATCCGTGAAGGCTATGATGCTGACCTCTTGCTTCTGGATGATGAATTCAAAATCATCCACCTCATGGCCATGGGCAGGATGATGACCTGATCCTGGCTTTCAAGAATTATTCATCTTCATTGTATGCTCATGAGAAGATTCCTTTTCCTGTTATTGTTTGCGCTACAGGCCATTGCTCAGGCCCAGACTGCAGCAACGACAGTTCGTTCACCAGGTATCCCTGATTTCTCAGGCACCCTCTCCTTCCTTTCCTCTGACTGGATGGAAGGACGCGAAGCTACTGCACGTGGGGGCTTCATGGCAGCGGATTATATCGCCTCCCAGATGAAGCTTTTCGGACTTATGCCCTATGGGGACACCCTGCGACAACAACCTTCAGCAGAAAATGCCTGGAAAACAACACAAACCACTTACTTCCAAAATTTTGAGCTGATCCGTTCGCAAGTCGAAAAAGCAAGCCTTGCCCTTGTCAGACTGAGTTCAGGAGGAGAAGATGCTCAGGAATTTGCACCTGGCATTGACTTCGAATGGGAACCCTCCACCATTGCCGCCCAGGCCGAAGCCGAACTCGTATTTGCAGGCTATGGCATTGAAGCCACTGCCAAGGGCTACAACGATTATGCTGGGCTTGATGTTCGCGGCAGAATCGTCGTCGTGATGGACAAATTCCCGGGGCATGCCGACACCAGCTCCAAAGCCTATAAGAAGCTGGGAAGGACACTGAATGAAGAAGCAATATCGACACAGCAAAAACGCCTGACAGCCCAGAGACAAGGGGCAGTAGCCCTGGTCGTTGTCTCTCCTGAAGCGCTTTTCAAACCCTATAAAAATACGCAGCAAAACCTTGGCATTGTCAACAAAGCTATGGATGCAGCCAAAGCAGGGGATCCTGACTACGCCGATGCAGAATATACAATTCCCGGGGATACCAGCCTTGCCCGCATCCCTTGTTTTGTTCTTGGCAATGAAGCCTGTACACGCTTGTTGCAGGAAAGCGGAATCAGACTGACGGAAGTAGAAAACGGGATCGCCGGCAACCTCAGCCCACGCTCCAAAATCCTGAAAGGAAAAAAAGGCAGGTTCAGCATCAGCATCAAATCTGAATCCCTGGCTGTCCGCAATGTCATGGGAATAATTCCGGGCAAAGACACAAGCAGGACCATCATCATCGGCGCCCATTACGACCACCTGGGCATGCGCAATGGATTGATTTACAATGGTGCTGACGACAATGCTTCCGGCACTTCCGGGATGCTTGCCCTCGCCAGGGTATGGGGAGAACTGTCAGAAAAACCTGGCTGTAACCTCATCTTTGCCGCCTGGACAGCAGAAGAAAAAGGACTCTTAGGCAGCAGCTATTTTGTGCAACATACACGGATAAAGCCCACAAATCTCAGCATGTATCTGAACATGGACATGATTTCCCGCTCTGCACCAGAAGACCCGAGCAGAAGGGTGCTCAGCATCGGAACCCTACCCGTCAGTGAACAATTCCGCCAAATCGCTGAACGCAAAAACAAAGCACTCAACCATCCCTTCATCCTGGATTACTGGGATGTGACAGGCCATAGCGGTAGCGATTATGGTTCCTTTATTCCTGCAAAAATTCCGGTGATGACCTTCTTCTCAGGTTTTCACGATGACTACCACACGCCTCGTGATATCGCGGCAAAAAGCGATCCGGAAAAGATGAAAGACATCCTTAAAATTGTCAATGATTGCCTGCTTGAAGTAATCAAAACAAAACCCTAAGCCCTACCCATAAGGAGTCTGCTACATTTTATATTCCTGGCTCCTGACAGTTACCTTCTCCAGCATCTTCATGTTGACATCCACCCCGATGCCGGGTTTGGAAGGCACATCCATGGTACCATCCGGGTTCACCACGAACTCTGGATCTACGATATCCTCAGTATAATAACGTTTGCTGGCAGAAATGTCACCAGGCAATGTGAAATTCGGTAAGGAAGCCAGGGCGACATTCCCTGCACGTCCGATGCCGGATTCCAGCATGCCACCATGCCATACCGGAATGTTCATAGAGGCACAATAGTCGTGGATGCGCTTAGACTCTGTAAAGCCCCCGACACGACCGGGTTTGATGTTGATGATGCGGCAGCTGTCGAGTTCGATGGCAGCCCGGGTATCATCGAGAGAATGTATGCTTTCATCGAGGCAGATCGGCGTCTTCAGCTCACGCTGCAGCTTGGAATGATCAAAGATATCCTCATATCCCAGGGGCTGCTCTATCAGGACCAGGCCGTAGTCATCCATCTTTTTGAAGATGCCGATGTCATCCAGGGTATAAGCAGAATTCGCATCCACCTGTAGCAAAGTAGCAGGAAACTCACGCTTCAGGGCTTCTACAAATTGAAGATCATAGCCCGGAGATATTTTGATTTTGATACGTTTATAACCTTCTGCCAGGTAGCCTTCTACTTTTTTCAGCAATTCACTCACCGAGGACTGAATGCCAATGCTCACGCCAACATCCACTTTGTTGCGGGCTCCGCCCAGCATCTCCGACAAGGAGATATTTTTAGACTTGGCGAAGGCATCCCAAAGTGCGGCCTCGAGACCCGCTTTTGCCATCATATGACCACGCACCTTGCTGTAACTGGCAATCGCTTCATCAACACTGGCAATATCTTTGCCCAGGATGGAGGGAATCAGGAAATCCTGCAGGATGTGCCAGGCAGTCTGCACAGTCTCATAGGAATAAAAAGGAGTACCTTCTGCAACGCTTTCTCCCCAGCCTGTTACGCCATCTGCATCAACCCTGACGATGATGTGTTCTTCATCGTATTCTGTCCCCATGGAAGTAACAAAAGGACTTACGAGGACCATTTTAATGTGGCGAAGTTCAATTCTTTCTATACGCATAGTGCTGATTTATTTGTAATATATATAAGATATTGGGTGTTTTGTGTAATACTTGATTTTACTATTTTTTTGGGGGTCATCGTAATAATGCGTATCTGTGAATACGTATATCCAGAAAGAGAATTTGATGACAATAAATCGTTCAATTTTCGTAAGTATTTGAATGACAATTTTTATGAACGTGGTTTTATTACGAGCCAGCAACGTAGTTGCCTAATCTTTGTAGCCAATAATAGACAATGCAAATCTTAAGCAGCGTAGCTGCGACATAATTTAATTATACCATTCGAAAAGGTATTTGTCATCATATTCTATCTCCAATTTTTTCAATATCGCCAGGAATTCTTCTTTAAATGTGGCTTTTTTGTGATGTTCAGGCTGATTCTGAATGTATTTAGCAACGCTATCAATCTGTGACCTGGAATAAGTAAAAGACCCAAACCCATCCTGCCATTTAAATTTACCTGGGTTATACTTCTTGTCGTTAATGAATTTTGAAGAACTTGCTTTAATATCCCGTGTTAAGTCTGATACAGATATTGTAGGGTGAAGGCTTGTTAATATATGAATATGGTCAGGATTGCAATATATAGAAAGGGGTTTACACTTTTTATTAATGATGATTCCACAAATGTATTTTTCCAATTCATCGCGAAATGCTTCATGAATAAAATTTGTTCTGCTTTGGGGTGCAAAAACAATTTGAACATACATTTGAGTGTAAGTATTTGCCATTTTAATGAGATGATTTTTCGCCCTATTTGAGGTTGTGGTTTGACAGGTATACGTCCTATCCTTTTAGGATGTTGCACCATATACGTAATATAGTTTACAAATATTTTTATATCTAAGACAAAGATGTCGCCCCGCTGGGGCTTTGGGGAATGGGGTTCCCGATGGTTGGCTAATTGGGTAGGAAGCGGCTCGCGCCGCTGTCCCCCCACACCACCGGGCATACTTGCTAGTACCACGGCGGTTTCTATTAACTTTTACACCTTCATTCTAAGATATAAAGATTGTAATCCCA
>Ga0247840_10001321_pt1 | contig 49050 bp, 45 predicted proteins | sample LaCruzMarch2015__FD_192404 | JGI IMG/M metagenome (GOLD analysis project Ga0247840, IMG submission 192404) | Freshwater microbial communities from meromictic Lake La Cruz, Castile-La Mancha, Spain - LaCruzMarch2015_17m | ecosystem: Environmental > Aquatic > Freshwater > Lake | place: Spain... | reverse complement strand
CGGCGGCGGCGTTGCCGTCGTGGTGATGGATGAGCGAGTCGCGGATCAGATAGAGGTCGGCGAGGAACTCCCGGTCACCGGCGTAGCCGCCCGGCAGCACCTCGTGATGCTCGCCGCGGATGCGGGCACACACCCGCTCCAGGTTGGCGGCGAGGCGGTGGCCCATGATGTCGAGCTTGCGCCGATAGGGCTCGTTGGCGAAACGGCGCGGGCCCTGGCCCATGGTGACCAGCCGGTAGTCCTCGTCGGCGTCCAGGCTGTCCATGAAGGCCGGCGAGGGCTGGCACAGTGGGATGCTGTGGCTCAGCACCCGGCGCAGCGCCGTGACCCGCTGCAGGTATTCCTCCAGCACCAGTTGATGGTGCAGCCGCACGGCCAGCGCCGTGGTCTCGGGCTTGACGAAGGGATTGCCGTCGCGGTCTCCGCCGATCCAGGAGCCGAATTGGATGAAGCTCGGCACCCTGAGCCCGCTTGCGGGGCCATAGGTGCGGCGGATCGCCCGCTCCAGGTTCCGATAGGTCTCCGGTACGGCCTTGAACAGCGATTCGCGGAAGTAATGCAGCCCTTGGCGGACCTCGTCGGTGACCTGGGGCTTGTGGACGCGTACCTCGTCGGTCTTCCACAGGATCTGGATCTCGGTCAGGATCGCCTGGAGCTGCTCCATGCGCTCCTCCTCGTTCAGGCGCTGGCGGTGCAGGCCATGGGCGATCAGGAAGATGCGGCGGAAGGCGTCCGAGGTGGTGCGGCGCTTGGACTCGGTGGGGTGGGCGGTGAAGACCGGCAGATAGACCAGGTGGTTCAAGAGGTCCTGGAACATCTGCGCGGGCACCCCGTCGGCGTGGAAGCGGCGCACGGTGTCGTCGAAGGAGCCGAACCACAGACGCTCACCGGCATGGACCCGGTCGCGGCGCGCGAGATGGGCATTGAGCTCCTCGGCGGTGTTCACCAGCCCGAAGAAGATGGTGAAGGCGCGGATCACCTCCGCGAGCGCCGGGGCGTCCATGGCGTCGATCCGCTTCATCAGCTTCTCGCGCAGGTCCGCGTCCTCCTGGTCGCGCAACTGCATGAAGCCGTCGCGCAGCCGTTCCACGATCACCAGGACGCGCTTGCGGCTGTGCTCGCGCAAGACCTCGCCCAAGAGGGCGGTGAAGAGTTGGACGTCGCGCTCCAGGTCCAGGCCCTGATCCTGATCCGGCGCCGGGTCCCGCTCCTGGGTCCGGACCTGGTCCAGCTCCCGACGCCACTCTTGGGTGCTCTGATTCATTGACGGGTTCCGCGCACGGCCGCTAGGGTTATTGCCTCAAGGCGGCATTCTAACCCGTGGGGGCAGGGTTCAGGCGGGGGAATCGGTGCGGGGGGCGGCTTTGGTCATCCTGGTAAAGAGCAGTCATCCACAGATGAACACAGATGAACACAGATTATTCATTGGCTTACGCTGGGTCGGAGCGCACCTTGCGGGTGATCGTGACAGTAGCGACAAGCGCATGACAATTTGAAGAAAATCTGTGTTCATCTGTGTTCATCTGTGGATTTCAGGGGCATCGTTCCAGTCCGTGGCGATGGGTCCGCACAGCGGGTCCGACGGGCTCAGTGCCCGTCGCCGGGCTTCGCCTCCTTGTCACCGAGGCGCTTGATCAGGTAGTACCCGGCAATCAGGGTGCCCAGCAGTGCCGCCAGCCCGATGAGATAGAGTGCGTCGGCCTCGGTGGTCTTCATCACCACCACCTTGCGTGTCAAGGCGGTGATGGCGATCAGCAGCATGATCTCCACATGCACGGATTTATCCTTCATATACATATAGATGCTCGACATGAACTCGATTGCGATCAGGACGATGAGGAACATCCCGAAGACCTCGAACAACTCGTCCAGGCCCAGCAGGAGCCCCTGAGGACTGATCAGGTCCAGGTAGAGCACGAAGCAGAGTTCCGCCACGGCGATGACCGCCACGGCGCCGATCAGGAGCAGCAGGACGGCGGCGAGGGAACGCTCGAACAGGTGAAAGAGACGGTCGATCATGGGGGCGGACTCGGGGTGACTGACGGTAGGAACCGGGGCCTAGTCTAAGGCCAAAGGACCGCCGGACGGGCCTGGATCATGGTTCCGGCCACCCGGGGGCCGGAGTCCCGGGCGTCAGCCTTGGCTGGACAAGACCAAGGCCGAGGCCGAGGCCTTGGACTCCAGAGGATGGCCGCGGGCCGGAACGATGACCCCAGAAAGAGCAGTCATCCACAGATGAACACAGATGAACACAGATTTTTCATTGACTTACGCTTGATCGGGGGCTCACCTTGCGGGTGCTTGTGACAGTAGCGATAAGCGCATGACAATTTGAAGAAATCTGCGTTCATCTGTGTTCATCTGTGTTCATCTGTGGATTTTAGGATGATCAAGGCCGCTAAGCGCGGGGGGACGCCGCGCCCAACCGTTGCCCTGTGGAACCGGGTCGGGCGCCCCCAACTGCGAGGCATGGCAGGCCGTGCCTGCCCCACCCGTCGGCCGACCGCACCCCGGAGCCCCCATGAGCCGCAACCCGTTCTTCCCCCGCTTTGCCGATCTGCCCACCGAGATCCCGATCTTTCCCCTGCCCGGCGCGGTGGTGATGCCCGGCGTCCAGCTCCCGCTCAATATGTTCGAGCCCTGCTACCTCAATATGGTGACCGATGCGCTGGCGGACGCGCACCTGATCGGCATGGTCCAGCCCACCAGCGAGACCCTGTTCGAGGAGGTGCCGGAGATCCACCGCATCGGCTGCGCCGGGCGCATCACCTCCTACAGCGAGACCGCGGACGGGCGGATCGTGGTGGTCCTGACCGGGGTCTGCCGCTTCCAGGTCCGCGGCGAGGTGGCCGGGCGCCGCGGCTACCGGCGGGTCTCGGTGGACTGGGAGCGCTTCGCCGCCGATTGTCACGAGGAGACGCAGGTGATCGGGGACCGGGACGGCTTCCTGGTGTCGCTCAAGTCCTACTGCACCCTGCGCGGGGTGGAGGTGCCCTGGGAGGATGTCAACAAGATGGCGGACAGCGATCTCGTGAACCTGCTGTGCGCCCACCTGCCCCTGAGCCCCGAGGACAAGCAGGCCCTGGTCGAAACCATCCAACTCAGCGAGCGCGCCGGCCTGATGCGGGGGCTGATGGACATGGCCTCCGCGGCCAGCATGGACGTGGCGGAGTTGCGGCACTAGCAACTTGAATCGGTGCCCGCTCAGGGCTATTTCATGAGACTTGAGGGTGATGATCGAAGAGAGGTTTGCAAAATGGCAGTGACACTGACGGAGGCGGCGGCCAACCATGTGGCCGGCATGTTGAACCAACGCGGGTCGGGCCTGGGGCTGCGGGTCGGCACCAAGAAGAGCGGCTGCACCGGCTACACCTACGACGTCGACTATGCGGACGCGGTGGACGCGGGCGACCGGGTCTTCGAGAGCCACGGGGTCAAGGTGGTGGTGGACGGCGCGGCCCTGGAGCAGCTCGATGGCCTGGAGATCGACTATGTGCGCGCAAGCCTGCTGCATCAGGGCTTCGAGTTCCGTAATCCCCGGGTGAAGAACACCTGCGGGTGCGGCGAGTCCTTCAACGTCTGAGCCGTTCGCGGCGCCCGCGCCGCGTGCGCGCGGCGATCGATTTGGATTGCGCATCATGATGAGTGACGAGATCAGGGCCGTCATCGAGGACTTCGAGCTCTTCGACGACTGGGACCAGCGCTACCAGTATTTGGTCGAGATCGGGGAGCGCCTGCCGGCCATGCCGACGGCCGAGAAGACCGAGGACAATCGGGTCAAGGAGTGCATGAGCCTCGTGCATATCGCGCCTCACCCCGACGAGGCCTCACCCCCGCGGCTGCACTTCACCGGGGACTGCGACACGGCCATCATCAAGGGCGTGGTGGCCCTGCTGGTACAACTGTACTCCGGCAAGACGGCCGCGCAGATCGAGGCGACCGACGCCGAGGCCCTGTTCGAGGGGTTGCACCTGGAAGAGCACCTGAGCCCCAACCGCCACGTCGGTGTCTATGCCATCGTCGAGAAGCTGCGCCGCCAGGCGCAAGCCTTCGCTTGAGCGCCGCCAGGCCCGCACCCCACCGCGGGCCGGCGCCAGTTGCAAAATGCACTTGCGGTACCGATTGCGACTGGGCACCCGATTTTTAGGCATTTTGCGACGCACCCGCAATCCGCGCGTCTCCCACGATCTGGAGGCGGCTGAGCGCGCGCGGCCTAGGAATCTGTTTTAAGAAACGAATATCGCCTGGCACGACACCTGCATTGAATCGGCTGACGCACCCGCTCCGACCGACTCACAGGCAGGCCAAGATGAACAACAGCACCCTGATCCGCTTCGCCGCCGCCCTCCTCCTGGCCGCCACCCTGTCCAACACCCAGGCCGCGAGCACCTTGCAGGCTGTCGTCTGCGCCGACGCCGGCTTCCAATATTCCGCCGAACGGGACCTGTGGGTGCAGATTAGCGCCTACGATAGAGAGGGGGCCCCGGCCGACCTGCGCACCGTCGAGATCCTCGAGGCCCTGGACGCCGACGGCAACGAGACCCGCGTGCTGGAGCGCGGCCTGACCGACGCGACCGGCAGCTTCGAGCGCAAGGTCCGGGTCCCGGCCGCCACCAAACAACTGACGGTGCGTGTCGGCGTGCTCGGCATCACCAACACCGTGACCATGAACCTCGACGCCGGCGGCACCCTGACCCACACCTTCGAGTGACCGTCGCCAGGCCCGGTGCAGCAACCCAAAGAACACAGGTGTCCGCAACGGGCCAGCCGCCCCTACCGACCTGGAGTCTCTTCCATGACCAAGCCCCTCAGCACCGGCCCGCGGCGCACGCTGCTCGCCGCGGCCATCGCACTGGGCGCCGCGACATTCGCCATCCCGGTCCAGTCGGTCACCCCACCCAACGTCTACCGATTCCTGTTCAGCGACACGCCGGGCAAGGATCTGGCCGAGACCTACCGACTCAATCACGACGCCGCCGGGATCCCGCTGAAACTGGACCGCAACTTGGTCGCGGTCGATGCGGCCCTGATGACGCGGATCGCCATGACCCTGCCGGAGCGCAGTGACATCCGCACCCAGGGCCGGCAACTGATCGCCGGCGAAGACGCCGCGGTGGTGCATCTGCTGAAGCCCGCGGAGGTTTGGATCACCTTTCTCCACGAGGGGGCCGCCGCCAGGAACGCCTTCGGCTATTTCACGTATCCGGAGGGCCAGCCCCCCACAAGCCCGTCCCAGATCGCACACATCGTCATCCTGCCCAACGCCTCCTTCGCTAACGGCGGGGGCAGCGCGCTGGGCCTGCACACCGGCAACCGCATCTATCTGGGACAGTTTCCGGCCGGTATCCGCCTCGGGTTCTTCGTCGTCGCCAACGGCTGGCACAGCACCTTGGGCGTCAACCCAGACCTCAACCGCTACCCGGTCTTCTATAGCCTGAGCACCCTGAACCCGGAGCCCACCGAGGAACTGCGCAAGCACATGGTATTGCTCAAGGATTCCTGGGGGCAGCGGGTGGTCCTGGGGATGGAGGACTTGCTGCGCAGCGCCGTCGGCTGCGACCATGATTTCAACGATGTCCTGTTCGCGGTCGAGTCCAACCCGGTCGAGGCCATTTCTATCCAAGGGATCACGGAATTGGACCTGCTGACGGGCCGCGACCTGGACGGGGACGGCGTACCCGATACGATGGACGACTACCCGCAGGACCCCGACATGACCACCCGGGTGACCTACCCCAGCAACAAGACCAGGGCCCAATTATCCTTCGAGGACATGTGGCCCCTGGAGGGGGACTACGACCTGAACGACCTGGTGCTCGCCTACACCCTCGATGAGGGGCGGGACAGGGACGGCAATGTCAGACAGGTCACGGGGCATTTCCAGATCAGGGCGCGCGGCTCGGCCTATTCGCACGGCTTCGGGCTCAATTTCCCTCAACTCCCGGCCAACGCACTGGAATCGGCAAGCCTCTGGGTGGATGAGCAGCCGAGCCAACCTTTGGTGAACGAACCCGGCCAGCCCAACCTGACCCTGGTCCTGACCACGGATACGCTGAAGCTCGCCGCCAAGAACCCCAAGACCCGTACCTGCTACACCACCAAGTTCAACGCGGACAAGAACTGCGCGGAGGAACAGGGCCCGACCATCCACTTCCAGGCCCGCTTCAAGCAGTCCCATACCCGCGACGAGATCGGGCCGGCGCCCTATAACCCCTTCATCTATATCGTCGGGGACCGTCTGCGCGAAACCCATCTCCCGAACCAGCCGCCGACCGCGCACAGCAAGACCTGGCTCTTCGGATGGAGCAACGAGGGCAGCATCCCGGCCATCGGCCGCTACTACAAGACCAAAGACCTGGGCCTGCCGTGGGCGGTCAATATCCCGGCGCAATGGCGGCACCCCCTGGAGAAGCAGCCGGTCAACGCCTGCTACCCAAGCTTTGTCGATTGGGTCAACAGCAGCGGTGCCAAGGCGGCCGACTGGTACCAGAGCCCGGCGGCGGGCTGCGTCTTCCCGACGCCCTGACGCCGCGAGTGATGGCGATTATCTGGAGCCGGGGGCCACTGCAAACGGTGACCCCGACTTGAGGTCGCGGCGAATGTGCCTGGTACCGCGAAGCGCGGATTCCCACCATTCGAGAAGACCGGTGATGCGCTGCTGATGCGCTGCGGCAACCCGCGCGGTCCCAAGTCAGGAGGCAGATCGACCATGCGCAATCTGCAACGCACCCGCAATTTGCATCTCCCTCACCCATCTTCGGAGTTTCAAGAAAAAGAGGCTATCCATATTATATTAAAACACTTTTTTTATTGGCACGGGAAATGCTGTATCGCTAGCAGACGCACTATCCGACCGACTCACAGGCAGGCCACGATGAACACCAGCACCCTGATCCGCTTCGCCGCCGCCCTCCTCTTGGCCGCCACCGTCTCCAACACCCAGGCCGCGAGTTCGTTGCAGGATCTGGTCTCCGCCAACGCCAACTTCCAATACTCCGCCGAACAGGATGTTTGGGTGCAGATCGCCGCCTATGATATCGAAGGTGCGCCGGCCGACCTGCGCGCCGTCGAGATCCTCGAGGCCCTGGACGCCGACGGCAACGAAACCCGCGTACTGGAGCGCGGCCTGACCGACGCAACCGGCAGCTTCGAGCGCAAGGTCCGGGTGCCGGCCGCCACCAGGCAACTGACGGTGCGCGTCGGCGTGCTGGGGATCACCAACACCGTGACCATGAACCTCGACGGCAGCGGCACCCTGACCCACACCTTCGAGTGAGCGTCGCGCCCCGGATGCAGTCCCCCGAGAACCAACACTGTCCGCCATGGCCCGCCCGGCCCTACCCGACCTGGAGTCTCATTCAATGACCAAGCCCGTCAGCACCGGCCCGCGGACCTCGCTGCTCGCCAGCTCGATCGCGCTGGGCATTGCCGTTGTCGCCACGCCGATGTCGGCGAACGCCGCCACTGCCTATAAATTCGCGTTCAGCGACAAACCGGGCAAGGACCTGGCCGAGACCTATCGGCTCAACCACGACAGCGCCGGCATCCCGCTCAAGCTGGACCAGAACCTGGTGCAGGTGGACGCGGCCCTGATGGCCCGCATCGCCAGTACGCTTCCGGAAATGAAGGACATTCGCACCCAGGGCCGGGACCTGATCGCCACTGACGACGCCGCCGTGGTCCAACTGGTGAAGCCCGCGCAGGTCTGGGTGACCTTCCTCCACGAGGGTGCCGCCTTCAAGAACACCTTCGGCTATTTCACCTATCCGGAGGGCAGTCCACCCAAGAGCCCGGCAGAGGTCGAGCACATCGTCATCCTGCCCAATGCCTCCTTCTCCAACGCGGGCGGTAATGCCGCGGGCATGCGCACCGGCCACCGCATCGACCTGGGGGTGTTTCCGGCCGGTATCCGGATCGGGTTCTTCGTCATCGCCAACGGCTGGGACGGCACCAAGGGTGTCGATCCGGACCACAATCACTTCTATAGCCTCAGCACCCTGAACCCCGAGGCCAGCGAGGACCTGCGCAAGCACATGGTCCTGCTCAAAGACTCCTGGGGCCAGCGCATGGTCCTCGGAATGGAAGACCTGATGCGCACCGGCGGTGACCACGACTTCAACGACGTGCTGTTCGCGGTCGAGTCCAATCCGGTCGAGGCGATCAAGACCGACAAGATCGTCGAGCTTGACTACCTCACCGGCAGCGACCTGGACCAGGACGGCGTCCCCGATACGCTGGACGACTACCCGGAGGACCCCACCATGACCACCCGGGTCACCTACCCCAGTGACAAGGGCCGGGCCCAGTTGTCCTTCGAGGACATGTGGCCCCTGGAGGGGGACTACGACATGAACGACCTGGTGCTCGCCTACACCCTTGATGAAGGGCGGGACAAGGAAGGGCGGGTCCGGCAGGTCACGGGCAGTTTCCAGGTCAAGGCCCGCGGGTCGGCCTACGCACACGGGTTCGGGCTCAACTTCCCGAGACTGCCCGCGGACGCGCTGGAATCGGCCAGCGTCTGGGTCGACAACCAGGCGAGCCAGCCGCTGGTGAGTGAAGCCGGTCAGCCAAGCCTCACCCTGGTCCTGACCGAGAACACCCTGAAACTCGCCCCCAAGAACACCAATACCCGGACCTGCTACACCACCAAGTTCAACGCGGACAAGAACTGCCCCGAGGAGACCGGCCCGACCATCCACTTCCAGGCGCGGCTCAAACAGTCCTATACCCGCGACGAGATCGGGGCCGCGCCCTACAACCCCTTCATCTACATCGTCGGGGACCGTCTGCGCGAGACCCATCTGCCCGATCAGCCGCCGACCGCCAAGAGCAAGAACTGGCTCTTCGGCTGGTCCAACGAGGGCAGCGTCCCGGCCCTGGGCCGCTACTACAAGACCAAGGACCGCGCCCTGCCGTGGGCCGTCAACATCCCCGCGGAATGGAAGCAGCCCTTGGAAAAACAACCGGTCCATGCCTGCCACCCGAGCTTCGTCGATTGGGTCAACAGCAGCGGCGCCAAGGCGATGGACTGGTACAAGACCCCGGTAACAGGCTGCGTCTTCCCGACCAAATAGTCCCGAATAATCGCCCTCCGGGCGACTATTCAAGTTGTAATAAGGAAAATCAATTACTTGAAAGATCGCCTGGCAGGCGATTTTTCAAGTACCTTCCGTGAGGGGGATGATGGTGATGTCCACCCGGCGGTTCAGGCGGCGGCCGGCGTCGGTGTCGTTGGTTGCGATCGGTTGGGACAGGCCGTAACCGGACGCCCAGATCCGCTGCGGCAGTACGCGGCGACCCTCCAGATAGCGCTCCACCGACCCGGCGCGCCGTTCGGAGAGTTGTTGATTGTGCTCTGCCGAACCCGTGTTGTCCGTGTGCCCGGCGACCACCAACTCGGTCTTGCCATACTTGTTCACGATGGCCGCGATCTTGTCCATAGTGCTGTAGAAGCCGGGCTTGATCTGATCCGAGTCGACCTCGAAGGTCGTCTCGCCGGTCATGCCCACCAGCAGTTGATCGTTGGGGAGCTTCTCGACGCGGATGGCGCCGGCGTTGATCTCCTGGGCCAGGACCTGCTGGAAATCCTTGCGCTGCTGCTCCATGTAGGCCCCCGCGAGGCCCCCGATCAGGGCCCCGCCCACGGACCCGATCAGGGCGCCGCGGCCGGCGTTGGCCCCCTGCGAGCCGATGATCGCCCCCAAGGCGGCCCCGGCCGCCGTGCCGATGGCGGCCCCCTGCCCGGTCTCGGTCATCCCGGACCCGTCCGAGGCACACCCGGTCACGAGCAGGCTGACGGTCGCCGCAATCGCGGCACTCTTGGCAAGACGCTGTTTCATCGAGACGACTCCGAACGCGAAGGGGTGATTGGCGCAGGCAAATGCGATGGGAAGGGCCGCCATGAGGCACCGGACGGCAACCCGCCGCCGACTCGATGCCTGCGACCGGCCGACGATGATAACCCTAAATCCGGGAATTGCTCACACAAAGACACAAGGAGTCCGCTCGGATGGGCAGAGCTTAGAGAAACGCATCGGTCACGCTGGACAACGCAAAGTCCAACCCCATTTCCGGAAGACACAAGGATCCGTTGCGCGCTACCCGAGGCACCACCAGGCCCCTGCGCCGCATTGCATCACGATTGGTCGAGTCGCCTCATCCACCGAGACCCTGCCCATGTTTGACTTGGCTATTTACGGCTCCGGACTGGCCATCGCCCTCGCGCTGGCCCTGGGCGGATGGCTGCTGAGCATCCTACTGAAGAACGCCGGCATCGCCGACTCACTGTGGCCGGTCTTTTTCATCCTGCTCGGCCTCACCTATATCCTCAACGCGCCCGATCCCAATGGGCGCGCCTGGCTCGTATTCTTCCTGGTCGGCCTCTGGGGCACCCGCCTCGGCGTCTACATCACAGGCCGCAACTGGGGGGAAGCCGAGGACCGCCGCTACCGGGCCATGCGCGCGAACAACGACCCGGGCTTCTGGTGGAAGAGTCTCTACCTGGTCTTCGGGCTCCAGGGGACCCTGGCCTGGGTGATCTCACTGCCGCTCCTGGCGGCGATGCTGGGTCAGGCGCCGCTGGGCTGGCTGGACGCCGCCGCCGCGTCCCTGTGGCTTATGGGTCTCGGCTTCGAGGCGCTCGGCGATCGGCAACTCGCTCGCTTCAAGGCGCAACCCGGCAACGCCGGCCGCGTGATGGATCGCGGCCTGTGGCGCTACACCCGTCACCCCAATTACTTCGGCGAGGCCTGTCTCTGGTGGGCCTTCTTCCTCTTCGCACTGGCCGCGGGCGGCTGGTGGAGCATCCTCTCGCCCGTCCTCATGACCTGGCTCCTGCTGCGCGTCTCCGGCGTCAGCCTGCTGGAACAGGACATCGGCGAGCGCCGGCCCGGCTACCGGGAGTACATCGAATGCACCAACGCCTTCATTCCGGGGCCGCCCAGGCGACCGGCCCATCACACGAGACCGGAGACACCCAATGACTGAACACCCGCTCGCCAGTTCCCGGCCGCCGCGGCCGACGCGCATCGCCGCGGTCCTGCTGGGACTCTTACTCACCTGCCCCGTGGCCCATAGCGCCGTCGCCGCGCCCGACGCGCGGACCGACTCGCGGACCGACTCGCTGCGCTTTCGCGTCTTTCTGAACCAGGACCCGATCGGCGAGCACAGCTTTCAGGTTGGCCCCGGTCCGAATGGCAGGCAGATCGTCAGCCGCGCCAGTTTCGACGTGAAACTGCTCTTTGTCACCGCCTACCGCTATCGCCACGAGAGCCGCGAGGAGTGGCGTAACGGCTGCCTGGAACGTATCCGCGCCAGCACCGACGATAACGGCACGGCCTTTACGGTGGCGGGTGACACGCAGGCCGACACACTGACCCTCAAGGTCAATGGCGAGGCGCGGCGTCTTTCCGACTGCGTCTCCACCTTTGCCTATTGGGACCGGGACTTCCTGAAGCGCCCCCGTCTGCTCAACCCACAGACCGGCGAACTGGTCGACGTGCAGGTCACACCGGGGGGAACCGAGCGCCGCGTCGTCCAGGGCCGCACGGTCGAGGCCGAGCGCTACCGGCTGCGGGCGGACAAACTCGACATCACCCTGTGGTACACCCCGGACGGCCGCTGGATCGGGCTGGAGAGCGACACCGGCAAGGGCCGCACCTTACGCTATGAACGGATCTGAACCATGACACCGACCAGCACCCGCCTCCTCGCCATCTCACTGCTGCTCATGAGCGCCGCCGCCCTGGCGCAGGAGAAACCGATGCAGACCGTACCCCAGGTCGACCTGGCCCGCTTCATGGGCCCTTGGTATGTCATCGCCAATATCCCGACCTTCGTCGAGAAGGGCGCCCACAACGCGGTGGAGTCCTATGCCCTGAACCCGGACGGCACCATCGCCACCACCTTCAGTTTCCGCAAGGACGCCTTCGACGGCCCCCGGAAGGAATATCACCCCAAGGGCTTCGTCGTCCCCGGCACCGGCAATGCCCGCTGGGGGATGCAGTTCATCTGGCCCTTCAAGGGCGACTTCCGGATCATCTGGCTGGAGCCGGACTACAGCATCACCGTCATCGGCCGCGAGAAGCGCGACTATGTCTGGATCATGGCCCGGCAACCCCAGATCCCCGAGGCCAAGTTCAAGGAAATCGAGGCCTTCCTCAAGGGCGTCGGCTACGACACCGCGCAGCTCCAGCGGGTACCGCAGCGCTGGTAGGCAGGCCGACCCGCGGGGGCCGCGGCCCCCGCAGTCTTTTTCATCCCGGCACTCGAAATCCCGCCCCGTATCGACGATGATTCACCCACTGACCAGGCCGCGAGCGGCCAGGGTCACCAGCGCCAGCCACACCACCCTTGGAGAGCCTGACCATGAGCCCCGCACTGCCCATCCTTGCCGCCTGCTTCAGCCTGGCCCTGACCGGCGCCGCCCTGGTCCGGGCGGAAACCGAGTCGGAAAAGCTCTTGGATCAGTCCACGTTCGCGGAGTCGGAGGACCCGACCCAGGTCCGGGAAGAGCATGCGATCGAGCGGAAGGACGGGATGAACGCCCCCCAGGACCAGGCCACCGATGCAGGCAAGAAGGCCGCCGCGACGCGGGCCCTGGATGCAGCGACCGGCGCCGCCGGTGCCGCGGTGGTGCCGAACAAGTGACCAGAGGCCGACGGGCGCTGGACTGACGGCCCCGCGACCACGATTCAGCCCCGATCCGGAGCCGACCACCATGACCAAAGCCCCCCTGCACCGCCGGCCGGCAGCGACGCCCGGCGCCCGGACCCTGACGGCCCTGCTTGCCGCCCTGGCGCTCGCCGGCTGCGCCTCCTCGCCCAACACCCCCACCGGCGTCATCTCGATCACCGTCAAACCCGGCGACACCGGCAGTTGCGAATCCACGCCCTGCCAGGTCCGGCTCGTCATGCCCCCGGGGACCGGCACCTACGAGGTAACCGGCAACGAGGTGCGGATCGGCACCTTCCCGGCGGGTCAGACCGTGAACCTCGGCGGCTACTGGAACTCCCAGAAATTCGCCATCGTCGGGGCCGGCGTGAAGCCGGCCTATGTCTATGTCCCGGCGGACCTCTGAGCAACCCCCGGCGCCGGCCGGGATCATCGCTCCGATCGCCGCCCGTCGCCGGGCGCCGAACCCCGTTTTCTGGAGTTGCACCCATGGCGCATCTTGGTCCCAGGTCTCACCCGCGGCGGCGGGGGCTCGTGCGGCCCCTGGTGCCCCTGGTCCTGTGGTGCGGCGCCCTGTGGCCCTGCATGGGCGCGGCCGCGCCCCAGGTCGAGGTGGCGGCGGAACTGGAGCGGATGATGACCCGGTACGGCTTCGCGATGAAGCCGGCCGACCTGGATGCGACCCGCGACAAGAAGGCGCGCGCCGAGGAGGGCGCGGAACTGCTCCCGCGCCTGCGGGTGCTCCTGGAGGGATTCGACCACATCATCGTCCAGGCGCCGCAAGGCGGGGTCGAGCGCGTGCTGATCCTGGGCGCGAAGACTCCTTACACCCCGCCGGCCCCGGCCGCCGCGACACCTGGGCCAGCCAACCCCGCGGGCGCCGCGGGCGAGATCGTCCTCGACACCCAGCGCGTCGGTTCCTCCCACGCCGTCACCCTGACCCTGGAGGGTGAAGATGGCAGGCGCGTTTCCCGGGTCCTGTTGGTGGATACGGGGGCCGATTATGTGGTACTACCGAGTTCGCTGATCGCGCAGCTCGGCATTCCCCCGGAGGCACTGCGCCAGCAGCAGGTGCAGACCGCCAACGGCAACGTGGAGGCGGCGCTCGGGACCCTCCAGGCGGTCTGGTTGAAGGATCAGCGCGTCACCGGGGTCCCGGTGGCCTTCATCGAGGATGGGAGGCTCGGCGGCAACGCCCTGCTGGGGATGAGTCTGCTCGGGCGCTTTCGCCTCACCATCGAGGACGAAAAAAACCGGCTGCTGCTGGGGGCGAAGTGATCCGGGAGTACCGCGGCGGCATTCGCCGCTGCTGGCGCGATCACCCGGGACGCTGGACAATCAGCGGACAGTTTTTTGGCTGGACTCACGGGAGACTTGATCCTTGGTCAATCGTTACGCCTTTAAGCCCGGCCGCACGGCACTGGCGATCTATGTGCTCGTCGCCGTGGTCCTGGCCGCGGCCATCAACGCCATCATTGTCTTCTCGGATGCAGCCGAGTGGACCGAATCCCTGAGAAAACCGGCCTTCGCACTCTCCGGGCTGCAGATGGGGCTGGTGTGGGAGGTCCTCTTCGCCTGCATGGCCGCCGCCTACTGGGTCGTGCGCCGCACCCCGCCGCTGCCGGAGCGCCGTGCCGCGTCCATCGCCCTGCTTGCGATGATCCTCGTGGTCATGGCCTTTCCCTTCTACGCCCTGCTCCCGCAGAGCCTGCTCAACAGCTTTGTCGGCACCGTCGCCTCCGCGTTCATCGCCTGGATCGTCTGTGCCGTGGTCTTCGTCAACAGCAAGCGGGCCAGCCTGCTGTTGCTGCCGCTGGCGCTGTGGCTGAGTTTCGCCTCGGTGGTGGCCTTCAGTGTCCACCGCCTCAATCCACCGGTCAGTCTCTTGGGCTGACGCATGGACGACCGACAACTGCTGCGCTATAGCCGCCAGATCATGCTGCCGGCCTTTGGCATCGAAGGCCAGGAGCGCCTGCGCCGGGCGCGGGTGCTGGTGGTGGGACTCGGCGGGCTCGGGTCGCCAGTGGCGATGTATCTGGCGGCAGCCGGGGTCGGCCGCCTGGTGCTGGCCGACTTCGATGCCGTGGACCTGTCCAATCTACAGCGCCAGATCCTGCACACCACCGAGCGTATCGGGACGCCCAAGGCGCAGTCCGCGCGGACCACCCTGGCCGCACTCAACCCCGAGGTCGAACTGGTGCTGGTCAAGCGCAGCCTCACCATCGATACCCTGCCCGGGCTCCTTACCGACGTGGACCTGGTGGTCGACTGCAGCGACAACTTCGACACCCGCTTCGCGGTCAATGCCGCCTGCGTGGCGGCGTCTAAACCCCTGGTGAGCGGGGCCGCCATCCGGATGGAGGGACAGGTGGCGACCTTCTCGGGCCAACCCGGCGGACCCTGCTATCAATGCCTCTTTCCCCGGGACGGCAGTGCCGACGAGACCTGCGCCGCCCACGGCGTCCTGGCCCCGGTGCCCGGTATCATCGGCAGCATCCAGGCGACCGAGGCAATCAAGGTCCTGACCGGCCTGGGGCAACCCCTGTTCGGGCGCCTCCTGCTGCTCGATGCCGCCGTCATGCAATGGCGCCAGATCCGCCTCGTCGCCGACCCGGCGTGCCCGGTCTGCGGCCCGCCGTCGACCCAGGAAGAGGATTGTCCGCAAATGAACGCAAATGAACGCAAATGAGACAATGGCTCGCAGACCTGGTGCTCGTCACCCGGAAGGTGCCGGGCCGCCGTGGGCATAGCGAGGCTTTTTGTCTTAATTTGCGTTCATTTGCGTTTATTTGCGGACAAATATTTTTTCTTGCGGATTACGAATCAGTCACGGTCACGCCCGAGCGTCAGGCCGAGCCAGGGCAGGGCGAGTAGGACCACGAAGATGGCGGCATTGGCGGGGATGTGCAGATTGGCGTCGGTTGCGGAGTGGATCAGAATCGCGGTGATGCCCATCAGGCTCGCAAAGGCCATGCCGCGGCACAGGGCATCCTCGCGACGCCAGAGCACATGCAGCGCGGCCGCCAGTGACAAGAGGACCATGCCGACCAGGGGCACCACCCCGACGACCCCGTATTCCAACTGAAACTCGAGCAGATCATTTTCCGCGTGCGCGAAATGCAGCGGGATCGACTCCGCGTCGCGGTAGGCCGGGTAGACGGCAGAGAAGCTCCCACCCCCGCTCCCGAACCAGCGATAGTCGTTCAAGTAGGCCGCTGCCCGCACCCCCAATTGATACCGCGCATCCTCGGTCAGCACGGTCTGCTCCAGCCGCTCGCGCACCCGATCGAGCCCGAACCAGGTCCCCAGGATCAGCAGGTCGACCAGCACCAGACTCACCAACAAGATCAGCACCGGCCTTGGCGAGCGGCGAAAACTCAGCACACCGATCGCCCCGGTGACCCCCAGACTGATGAAGAAGGCGGTATTACCCATGCGCGAGGCAGTCATCACCAGCGCGATGACGAGGATGGCGAGGTAGATGCGCAACCGTGCCTTGCGCCCGAGCAGGGTCCTGACCCAGGCGCGCAGCCGCTTGCGCCAATTGGAGGCTGCACCTGGTTCGGACAGGTCCGCGATCAGCAGGCCCACGCCTAAGGCCAGCGCCATCTCCAGATAGCCGGCCAGGTGATTGGGGTTGACAAAGGTACCGTGGGCGCGTGCGCCGGCGTCGATGAACAGCCAGGAGGTTCCGGCGAGTGCCAGCAGGCTCGCCAGCATGGCCTGGGCGACCGCCGCGAGCACCAGGGTGCCCGCCAGGAGGCGCAGGCGTCGGCGGCTGCGCACCAGTAGCAGCACCAGCACGAAAAGCCCGGTCAGGGCCAGACCGAGACGCCACGCGATCAGCGAACCGTGGGGGGCCATGCTGAGTGGTGCGTACCCGGGGGGGGCGGTGTCGCCCAGGGCCAACGAGGTGGCCGCCCACTGCCGCGCGGCTGTCGGCGACAGGACCTCGAGCCAGTGCCATGGCAGCGGCAGCAGTTGCAGGAGGCCAAGACCAAGCCACAGCACCAAGGCCGCCGTGGCAAGTCGTGCCTTCGTGCCCGCACTGGTCAACCAGACGCGGGCGCCGTAGGCGAGCACGAGCCAGGCGGCCGCCAAACCGAAGATACCGACCTCAAGCAGGGCGCGTGCCCAGGGTCGGTTGCTGCCCAGCGGCAGCGGCGCCCAGACGAGGAGGACCAACAGGGCGTAGAACAGCCACCGGTCGCTGGAGCCCAGATAAGGCGCCCAGCGCTCCCGCGGGGGGGGCCTGTCGCTCATCGCAGGCCCGCCGCGCGGGCGCGCAGCTCCGCGTAGAGGCGCACCAGCGCGGGGTCTGATGCCAACAGGGGCTCGACCACGGCACCGCGATGCAGGCGCACGGCCTGCTCGAGCAGGTGGTGGGGATCGCGCCGCAGGCCATGGCGCAGGATCGCCAGGACCTCCCGCCGGCCGTCCGGCTCGAGCACGGGCCAAGCCGCCAGCCCCAGGTCGACCAGGGCGCCCAGGGATACCGGCTCCGAGCGGCCCAGCGCGGCCGCACGGGCATAGAGCCGGTTGAATACCCCGCCCCACAGGCCGAGTTTGAAATCGATGCGTAACACCGAGGTCAGCCCCAGCGGCCAAGTCGGACGCTGACGGACTCCCTCGACATAACGTTCGCGCGCCTGCGTCAGGAGCCGGTGCTCCAGGTCGGAGCGCGGCGCGGCCTGCCCGGCCTGGCGTTCCAGGTACAGCGCGAACTGATCGGCGTGACGCGGGTCAGCGGGCTCCAGGCGCCGGGCGAGCGCCAGCAGGCGGCGGATCGCGTGGTCGTCTGCCCCCCCGGTGACCACCCCCACCCCAGGCGCATCCTCACTGATCCGGCCCGCCTGCCAGGCGGCCACACTGGCGAGCGTACTGGCCAGGCTCCAGCAACAGGCCAGCGCGACCAATCCCAGCAGGGTGCCAACCAGGCCCCGGCGCGCCCGCACCCTCACCCCGGCTTGCCGCTGTCGCGGTAATACTGCGTATAGCCCCGGTACGCATAGGAATAACGTCGGTAGCGGCCGTAGCGGTAAGACCCGTACCGGGCGCTCTTGGCATTGTCGAAGTGGTTCAGCACCGCGCCGATCAGCTGCGCATCGACCCGGCGCAGGCGCTTGACCGCGAGTTGTACGAGTTGACGCGGCGTGGCGTCCGCGCGGACGACGAAGACCACCGCGTTACATAGGCGCGAAAGGACCAGGGCGTCGCTCACCGCCTGGGCCGGGGCCGAATCGAGCACGATACGGTCATAGCGCTGCGCCAATTCCTCCAGGGTCTTCTCGAAGCGCTGGGAGGAGAGGATCTCCAGTGGGTTAGGCGGCGTCGCACCGGCCGGCAGGATGTGCAGATTGGTGCCCTCCAGGGGGTGAATGCACTCGTCGAGCGGCGCGGTGCCGGCCACGAAGTCGGACAGGCCCGGGGCCTGCGCGGGCAGCCCGAGACGCACCGCTACCGCGGAGCGACGCAGATCCGCGTCCACCAGCAGGACCCGCTCCAATTGACCCAGTGCCGCGGCGAGATTGATCGCGACGGTGGTCTTACCTTCTCCGGGAACAGTGGATGTGACCAAGAGAACCCGATGTGGATTATCGAGCCCGGACAGGGCCACGGCGGTCCTGACGGTGCGGATCGCCTCCGCGAAGTCACTCTTGGGGGAGTCGAGAAAGATGCGCTCGGGCCGCCCCTTGCGCAGCCCGCGCCGGCCCAGGAGTGGGACCGTTCCCAGGGTGGGGAGTTGGGTGTAAAGCTCCACGTCCTCGGCGTCCTTCAGCGTGCTGTCGAGGTAGTCCTCGAGCACCGCGAGCCCGGCGCCCAGGACCAGGGCCAGAAACACCGCGATGCCCACGATGCGCGCCTTGCGCGGCTCGATCGGCGCCCGCGGGACCCGTGCGGCATCGATGACCCGGGCGTTGGTCGACTCCACGTCTGCGCCCAGATCGGTCTCCTTGAAGCGCTTCATGAACACTTCATAGAGTTGGCGGTTGGTTTCCACCTCGCGATCGAGCGAGCGTAGGGTAAAGGTCTTGCGGCTCACCTCCTGGGCGCGTGACTTCATGGCATCGAGCTCCTGCTGGAGCTGATCCGCTCGCGACTTGGCGATGTCGTACTCCTTCTTGACGCCGGCCACCGTGTTGTCGATCTCGAAGCGCAGCTTGGCACGAATCGTATTCAGATCGGAGCGTGCCGCTGCCATCTTCGGATGCTGGGCACCATAACGCTCCGCCAGTTCCGCGGCGGCACGCTCGGCCTTTACCTCCTCGGTCTTGAGTGCCTGGACGGTCGGGTTGCGGATCACGACCGGATTGGAACTCAGCTCCGCGCTCGCCAAGTCCCGGAGTTTACGCACCTGGTCGTATTCGTTGGCCAGGCCGTCGCGTTTGGCGCGCGCCTCGACGAGGCGCGCGGCCAGGTCGCCGAGTTCCCGATCCGTCAGGTCCAGGCCGCTCTTCACGTCCACCAATCCCTGTTGCTCGCGGTAACTCTGAAGCTTGCGCTCGGAGGAGTCCACCTGGCCGCGCAGACCTTCCAGGCGCCCGGTCAACCAACCGGCGGCCTTCTTGACCTGTTCCAGGCGGGTCTCCAGCCCAAACTCGATATAGGCATCCGCGTAGGCCGCGGCAATGCGGGCAGCCAATTCCGGATCATGTGAAGTAACCGCGACCCGGATCATCTCCGACTCCGGCAGAACACTCGCCTGCACCTGTCCCGCCAGGGCCTCGACCACGCTGCGGTGGGCGTCCTCCTTCGCGATGGGCGTCGGGTCCTGGTCGGATTCGAACCAGTCCGGGAGCAGGCCGCTCAAACTCAACCGAAAGCGCGCCCGCCGCGGCGCCTCCTGACGGGGATCGAACTCAGGATGGGTCCACAGGTCCAGGCGCTCCGCAACGCTCTGCGCAAGCGCCTGGGACTTCAACAGCAAGATCTGCGTCTCGAGGTAGGTCTGACCCGCCAGAAAGGAATACCAACCACCCACCGGGTCCTTGTCGACCGGGCTGAAGCCGCGGCGGCTGGTGTCGATCAGGAGGGTGGTCGAAGCCTTGTAAAGCGGCTCCAGGGACTGGGCTACCAAGCCGGCCAAGAGGCCGATGGCCAATGCCAGACCGACGATTTGCGGCCATCGCCGCAGCACGACTCGCCAATAGGCCGCGGGACTGAAGGCATCGCTGGGCGCGGTGACGACGGTTGCTTCACGTCCCTGCTCGGCGGTGGTGACGGGTAACTCCAACCGGTCCTCGTAGCGATTGGTCAAAAGAAGCTTTCCTTGACGATCACCGTGTCGCCAGGCCCGATGCTGTCATCCTGACCCACCTTGCGCTCTTGCTTGGCGGCCCCCTCCGAGACCACGAAGACCTTACTGCGCGAGGCCCGCTCGGTATAGCCGCCGGCGACCGAGATCGCCTTACGCACGGTCAGCCCCGGCAGGTACGGAAAACTCCCTGGGCGATTGACCTGTCCCATGACGAAAAACTCCCGGTAGGCCTCGATACTCACACTCACCCGCGGGTCGACCAGATAGGGTCCGCGCAGCCGCCCGGCGACCAACTGCTCCAACTCCCCCGGGGTGAGGCCCGTGACCTTCAACTCCCCAAGCAAGGGGTAAGAGATGGTACCCCGGGCGCTGACCTGGCCGGTCACGGTCAGGTCGTCCTCGCCGAAGACGGCGATCCGCACCTTGTCCCCGGCGCTCAAGCGATAGCTCTGCAAGTCGTCGCCACTGGTTGCCAGGCCGCAAAAGAGCAGGATGAGGCAGGCGCCAACCAGCACCCGGGACCAGCGGGTGCGGTGCGTGCAACGACGAGCGGGGGCCGGCAAGACAGCAAACGGATTCATGGGATCGACCAGATGGAGGGTTGAGTAAGCGCCGTAGTGCACTCACGGCAGCCTCCGCGGCAAGGCCCCGGACGCGCGGTCAGTACGCGGTGCGCACCGACAACAGCAGCACGTTGTCGGTGTAATCCGCCGCGTCGAGGGGGACATCGGAGGTGCGCGCCTCATAGGTGTAATTGACCCCGAGTTCCAGCCACCGCCGCATCTGATAAAAGACCCCGCCAGAGGCATTGTAACGATGGTCCGTGCGCGACTCGCCGATATACTTGTCGTTGGTGCCGAGCAGCCCGACCCGGGTGTAAAGGCGCGGCTGCCAATAGTACACCCAGTCCAGATTGACCAGGCTGACCACGATCGCGTCGGCCAAGCCCGTGTTGGTCTCGGCCGGGGTACGCTCAGTCACCAGATTGAACGTGGAATAGGTGCGGGGGCGATACTGGAGCTGGGCCGACCAACCGAAATCGCTGACATTCTCCCGCTGGCCCGCGGTGAAGTTCTTGCCCAGCCAGCCCACCTTCACGGTGCCGCTGGTCTTTGCCGTGGCGTCCCAGGTCACGCCCGTGTAGAGGGTCATCTGGTCGCTGTCCAGGGTGAGCGCACCGGGCGCTTGCCGTGTGTAATTCACCTTTTCCCAGGCCGCATCAAACAGCAGCGAGACCTTGGGACTGACCCGCGTGTACAGGGTCGCCCCCAGGACGGGCCGGTCGTTGTCGCGCACCTCCTGGTTGTTGTTCAAGTAATGACGGGTCCGGTAACCCGCCATCAGGTCGACCCGGCCGCGCGCCCCCGGCGCCCCGTAACTGTAACCGAGCGTGACGCGGTTCGAATCCCAGAGGTCGGGATGCGGGTAGAAAAAGTTGGCGCGCGAGGAGTCCACCGGCGAGCCCGAGCCGCGGCGGTCGTGCCAGTACCAATACTGGTAGTTGAAGGTGACGCGATGCCGCAACCCGAACTCCCAATTGGCGTTGGCCTGCGCCTGCTGATCCGTGAAGTTGTCGGCCGGGCTCGCGCTGACGATGCCGATGCGGGCGAAGTACGACAGACTGTATGAATCCGCCCCCTTCAAGGCCGTGAGGCGGATGCCCGGCTCCACGACCGTTTCCCAGGTGGACAACCGCCCGACGCCGCCCAGGCCCGCAATCGCATTATCGAGACGCACGTCGGTGCTGGTCTTGTAATAATTGGATTCGTAACCCGCGAGCAGGTTGAGCCAGGGATAGGCCCGAAACCCGCCAAGATCGAACCCGGTTCCGACGGGCTGACCGAGCGCGGCCCGCGGAACCGCGCAGATCGCCAGGACGCCGACAAGCATGAAGGGGCGCAGCCTTAACATTGAAGGGATTCTCCGCAGTATTGGCGATCAGGACTGAAACGGCACCTAGTTCTTAGTTGGGGCTGGAAAAACCACCGGGGTCCGCACGCTGGTCCAGGGTGTGGTCGAGGTAGCCGCCGCCGATCAGCGCCTGGGTGTAGAGTATCCCGTAAATCGCCTCGTCGGGCTCGGCGTAGGGGGCCGCTTCCGGGAAGCTCCGCTCGGCCAGGGAGCGCCGCTCGTCGATGTAGCGGCGATATTCGTCATCGATGAGTCCCTTTTGCATCATACGTTCCAGCCGCTCCCGCTCCAGGTCGCGCTGCGCCTGGATTGCCGTCGTGGCCCCGGCAGCCGGGGCCCCGCCCACCGGCGCGGCGCGGCGGCGCCGTTCGATCTCCGCGGCCGCTGCCAGCACGCCCGCGTCGATCAGGTATCTTGCCGTCGGCCCCTTGATCAACAGTGCACGGGTGGCGACACGCGCGGCGACACCCGACGCGTTGCCGTCCTTGCCACAGGCAAGGATGGTGTCGCGCACCACGGTGAAGACGTCAAATCCGCTGAGCAGCAGTGCCTCGGTGAGGTCACCCGTGTCAGTGGACTCTGAACACAGCTCGGAAATCCGCTCCTCCGCCCCCGCGGCGCGCGCGCCCGTGGCGGCCAGCCGATCGGTCAAGGCGCCCACCGACTGTGAGATGAAGGCGGCGTTCGTAACGCCGGCGGTTTGCGCAGAGGCAAGCGCCGCGGCGCTCGAAACCACGACCCCAAAGAGGCAAGTGACGACCTTGACATTCATGTTTGCGACTCCGGCACTGCACACGGCACGCTGATCTGATTCGACCCCACAGACAAACCGGGACACCAGCGCCCTAATTTTGACACACTTTCCGGCAAAAGCTCCAGAGCCGTTGCGCCCTTCTCTGCGCGCCAGGCGCTTCAGGGCGCCCTGCGCCAGTCCTTGGGGCGCATCTGGTCCGCCCTAAGTCGCTGACTGAAGTACAGATCGGCCGCGTCGAGGTCCACCGCGGCGGCGGCGGCATCCACCAAGGGCTGTTCGTCGTCCTTCCAGCCCCGTAACCCGGTCCGCAGCGAGGCGACGTCGGAAAAACCTAGTATCAACAGAGAATTGGCGGCCAACACGCTGCGATAGCCGGAGCGGCACACCACCACCAGTTCGCGCTGTCGCGCCCGCACCAGTTCCGGAACCGTCTCCTCGTACTCCCACTCGCAGGCAGACTCCAGGATGCCGCGGGGGACAGACAGTGAGCCCGCGATGTGCATGGCCGCAAATTCGTGCGGCTCGCGGACATCCACGATCAACAGGTCAGGGTTCTCTTGTCGGCGCTCCGCCAGGTCCCAGGGCATGATCTCTCTGACGTCTTGCAGGCAGCCCCGGATAAGCTCGATAAAATTTTTCATACAGCGGTCTGACTCGCGGTGGGTTTCAGGGTGGCGGCGCTGCCCTCACGCTGTTGCAGGTCCCACATGGCTGCGTACTGGCCGCCGGCCGCCAGGAGTTGCCGGTGGGTCCCCTGCTCGCGGATGCGCCCCTGCTCCATCACCAGGATTCGGTGGGCCTCCACCACCGTGGACAGGCGGTGGGCGATGACCAGGGTGGTGTGATTTTCCGCCACCTCCGCCAGGGTCTGCTGGATCGCCTGCTCGGTGTGGCTGTCGAGCGAGGAGGTCGCCTCGTCGAAGACCAGGATACGCGGGCACTTGAGGATCGCCCGGGCGATGGCCACCCGCTGCTTCTCCCCGCCCGAGAGCTTGAGTCCACGCTCGCCCACCAGCGTCTCCCAGCCGTCCGGTAGACCCTCCACAAAGGTGCGTATATGGGCCATCTCCGCCGCCCGCTCGATCTCCGGGCGCGTCGCCGCGGGCCGACCGTAGCGCAGGTTGTAGTAGATGCTTTCGTTGAACAGGACCGTGTCCTGCGGGACGATGCCGATGGCGGCACGCAGGCTGGCCTGGGTCAGGTCGCGCAGATCCGCGCCATCGATCAGGATACGCCCGCCGGTCACATCATAGAAGCGGAACAGGAGCCGCGCCAGGGTCGACTTACCCGCCCCGCTGTGGCCGACCACGGCCAGGGTCTGACCGGGCTCGATGCGGAAGTCCAGGTCATGGAGGATCGGACGCTCCGGCTGGTAGTGGAAATCCACATGCTCGAAGCGGATTCCGCCCCGGCCTGGCGGGACCGCACACGCGCCCGGGCGATCCGCGATCTCCGGCTGGCGCTCCAGGAGCTTGAAGACCAGGTCCATGTCCGCCAGGGCGTACTTGATCTGGCGATAGACGATGCCCAGGAAGCCGAGCGGGATGAAGAGTTGGAGCAGCAGGGCATTGACCATCACCAAGTCGCCGACGGTCATGGTCCCGCCCACCACGGCGCGGGCGGCGAAGACCATCAGGAGTGTCACCCCCAGGGCGATGATGGCACCCTGACCGAAGTTCAGGACCGCCATGGAGGTCTGGCTCTTGACCGCCATCTCCTCCCAGGCGGCCAGGGTGCGGTCGTAGCGCGCGAGCTCCATGGGCTCGTTGCCGAAATACTTCACCGTCTCGTAGTTGATCAGGCTGTCGAAGGCCTGGGCGTTGCCGAGCGAGTCCAGGCGGTTCATGTCGTGGCGATAGTCCATGCGCCACTCGGTGATGGCGAAGGTGAAGGCGACATAGACCGCGGCCGTGCCGAAGGTCACGAGGGCGAAGATCGGCGCGTAGCGGCCAAGCAGGACCACCGCCACCAGGGCGAACTCGACCAGTACCGGCAGGACGCTGAAAACCATGTAGTTGACGATGGTGGACACCGAGCGGGTACCGCGCTCCAGGTCCCGGCTCACCGCCCCGGTGCGCCGCTCCAGGTGGTAGCGCAGGGACAGGGTGTGCAGATGTTCCAGCACCCGGGTCGAGAGCCGCCGCATGGCCCGGTAGCGCACCCGGGCGAACACCACGTCGCGCAGTTCGTTGAAAAGGGAGCTGCCGAGCTTGAGCGCCCCATAGGCGAGCAAGAGCGACAGCGGCAGGACCAGGGTCTGGCCCCGGGTCCCGCTGAAGGCGTCCACGATCCCCTTGAGCACCAGGGGCACGCCCACGTTGGCGACGCGGGCCAAGACCAGACAGGCCAGTGCCGCGACCGCCCGCCCGCGAAACTCCCACAGATAGGGCAGCATGGCGTGCAGGTTGCCCCAGTCGCGACGGTCACCGTGGACGCGCTCGGTACTGATGATTCGTGCTTGCATCGGGTCTGGTTGCGTTTGGGCGCCGCGGGTGTCAGTTTGCACGGCGGTGCGGGGTCCGCCGTCGTGCGCGGCCCCGGTGAAACAAAGTCATCGCTCGATGAGGACGCATCATGCCAGATCATACCCCCGCCGGCACGGATTGCAGCCACCAGGAACCCTATGCCCTGCAGGTGCTGGGCGAGGAGATGGCGCCCGAGTTCCCCGACGGCTGCATCGTGATCGTCGCCCCCGGCGACCAGCGCGACCCCGGGTCCTATGTGGTCGCGCAGGTGGCGGGGGTGCGCTGGTTCCGCAAGTATGAGCGCGACGCCCAGGGGGCCGAGTATCTGATCGCGGAACACCCGGATTATCCGCCGATCAGCCTTGCCGGGCTCGACTGGGACGTCCTCGGCGTCATCGTCCAGCGCAATATCCGGCGCCGGATCAAACACTACCCTTAGCGAGACCGACAGCGGCGGCAAGCCGCTCCCGCGATTTTCAGCCGCCGACGCGCTCCAGGCGCAGCGACGCCATGTCGATGACGAAGCGGTATTTTACGTCGCTGCGCAGCATCCGCTCATAGGCCTCGTCGATCTGCTGGATCGGGATCATCTCGATGTCGGAGACGATGCCGTGTTCGGCGCAGAAATCGAGCATCTCCTGGGTCTCCCGGATGCCGCCGATCAGCGAACCGGCCAGGCGGCGGCGCTTGAAGATCAGGTTGAAAACGCTCGGCGACGGGTGCGGATTCTCTGGTGCCCCGACGAGACACATGGTCCCGTCGCGCTTGAGCAGCTCCAGATAGGCGTCCAGGTTGTGCGGCGCGGCCACCGTATTGAGAATGAAGTCGAAACTGGCAAGATGTTGCTTCATTTCATCAGGGTTTTTCGAGACCACGACCGCGTCGGCACCCAGCCGGCGGGCATCGGCCGCCTTGCCCGGCGAGGTCGTGAACAACACCACATGGGCGCCGAAGGCATGGGCGAACTTCACCGCCATGTGACCCAGACCGCCCAGACCGACCACGCCGACCTTCTGACCCTTACCCACCTGCCACTGCCGCAGCGGCGACCAGGTGGTGATCCCGGCGCACAAGAGCGGTGCGACCCCCGGCAGGTGCAGTTTGTCCGATACCCGCAGCACGAAGTGTTCATCCACCACGATACGGTTGGAGTACCCGCCATAGGTCATTTTCCCGGTATGCGGGTCCGGGCTGTTGTAGGTCAGGGTGAAGGTCGGACAATATTGCTCCAGGCCGTCGCGGCAGTCAGGGCAGGTACCGCAGGAATCCACCATGCAGCCCACCCCGGCCAGCTCGCCGACCTTGAAGCCCGTGACCTCGCCGCCCACTGCGGTGACCCGGCCGACGATCTCGTGGCCCGGCACCACCGGATAGACGCTGTTGTGCCATTCGTCGCGCACGGTATGCAGGTCCGAATGGCACACACCACAATAGAGGATCTCGATCTGCACGTCGCGCGGGCCGGGCGCGCGCCGCTCGAAGTCGAAGAGAGCGAGCGGGGCGGTCGCACTGTGGGCGGCGTATCCAAGCGTAGGGGTCATGACGAAGGCGCTCCTCAAACGGAAGGTTGATAGTGCGGCGGTCCGGCTGGCCGTCGTGATCCTGATTCCAGCCACCGCGCGCGGAACCTTCGTCGCGGCCTGGAGGCCGCGACGGAAGGCCGCAAGGGCTGGTGGGCGTTTTGATCGAGGCCCCGTCCAACGCCGATCGCGGCCGGGGCGAGCGCGCTCAGGTCGGCAGCGGGGCAGAAGGGGGGCGTGGAGCGTTGAAAGACAGCCCAACCATGCGATACACGCCAAACAACGCTCGCCGATGGCCTTGCAGGTCCCGCTCCCGCGACTGTTTATGGGTCCGCGCCGCCGCGCTCACAAGGTCGCCCCGCCCCACCGGATTAGCCGTGACCTGCCCGCGTCGTTCCGGCAAGATGGCGACACCCCCCCTCGGCACGCGACACCGGCCCGATGAATCTGCAAACCTACACGCTGATCGTGCGCCTGCTGCTGCCGCTCGTGTTGCTGCGGCTCTTCTTGCGCAGCCTCAAGGCCCCGGCCTATCGGCGGCGTATCCGTGAACGCCTGGTCCGCGACGCGCCCCCCACCGCGCCGGCCGCGGTCTGGGTCCATGCCGTCTCAGTGGGAGAGGTCCAGGCAGCGGCACCGCTGATCAGGCATCTGTTGACCCGCCAACCGCCGCTTAAGGTCCTGGTGACCACCACCACCCCCACGGGCGCGACCCGGCTGGGGGAGTTGTTCGGGGATGCGGTGTCGCATCGCTACACGCCCTATGACCTGCCGGAGGTCGTCGCACGCCTGCTCGAGCGGGTGCGGCCCCGGCTCCTGATCGTCATGGAGACCGAGATCTGGCCCAACACCCTGGCCCAGTGCGCGACCCGCGGCATTGCCGTGGTGCTCGCCAACGCCCGGCTCTCCGCCCGTTCGGCCACGGGCTATGCGCGCCTGGCCGGGCTGACCCGGGAGACCCTGGGGCGCTTCGACCTGATCGCCGCGCAGGCACAGCCGGACGCCCGGCGCTTTCTGGACCTGGGGGCGGACCCGCGGCGGGTGCGGGTGATCGGCAGCATCAAGTTCGATCTGCGGCTGCCGGCCAGCCTTCAGGACCAGTCGGAGGTGCTGCGTCGGACCTGGGGCGGCGACCGTCCGGTATGGGTGGCGGCGAGCACCCATGAGGGGGAGGACGAGCTCATGCTGGCCGCGCACCGTCGGCTGCGCGCGCGCGTGCCGGAAGCCCTGCTGGTGCTGGTGCCGCGCCACCCGGAACGCTTCGAGCGGGTCGCCGGCCTGGTGACGCGCGCGGGGTTCGAACTGGTGCGGCGCAGCGCCCGGACGCCCTGTACGCGGGAGAGCGCCGTCTTCCTGGGCGACAGCATGGGGGAACTGCCGGTCTTCCTGGCCGCCGCGGACGCCGCCTTTATCGGCGGCAGTCTGGTGCCCACCGGCGGTCATAACCCCCTGGAGGCCGCTGCCGTGGGCGTGCCGGTGATCACCGGCCCCCAGGTCTTCAACTTCGCGGCGATCACCGAATTGCTGGTGAGCGCGGGGGCGGCGGTGCAGGTGACGAGCGCCGCGGCCCTGGCAGACCTGCTGGGCGACTGGCTGACCGACGCGGCCCTGCGCGCGCGCATCGGCGAACGCGGACGGCAGGTGGTCGAGCAGAACCGCGGCGCCTTGGCGCGGCTGATCGAACTGATCGAGGAGCGGCTAAACTGCTTTTTCCGGGATCACTGATTGCGGAACAGGGACCACACCTCACGGAAATGCTCCTGGGTCGAGTCGCCGATCCATTCGAAGGCGACCGATTCGGTGCACGACACCTGAACGCCGCCGGCGCGCATGCGGTCGAGGGCATTCGCCTTAGACACGTTCTTGCGGGAGATGATGGCATCGGCGGGGACGAAGACCTGATAGCCCCAGCGCTGGAGCCCGGAGACGGTCTGGGAGATACAGATGTGGGCCTCCATGCCGACCACGATCAATTGGCGCCGCCCCGGGTGGGCCGAGATATTGCGCTCGAACCCGGGCGCCGTGCAGCAGGAATAGGCCGTCTTCTCGGTGGCTTGGGTGTCCGGCGGCAGGTTCAGAGCGATCGACTCGATGATCGGCCCCAGACCCTTGGAGTTTTGCTGGGTGGCGATCACCGGGATGCCGAAGACCTTGGCGGCGGCGATCAGTCGATTGATATTGGCGACGACCTGCTCCAGTTCTTCAGTCGGCATGGCCCGCGCCAGCCGCTCCTGGGCGTCGATGATGAGCAATTGGGACGAGTCGCGCTGACACAGCGGCATCTGGATGGGTGGAACGCTCACTGGATGTCCTCCGATTGGTTGTCGTTGCTTGATGCAGATTTATTCGTCGATCAGAACACGAAGGCCGGTGCCGTGGGGCAGTGGGCCAACGCCGGGATGCAGGTCTCGAACAGGGACTCGCGGCGCAGGCCGCCGCCGGCCGCCCGGGTGATCAGCCAGGCCTCCATGACCGGCGGCCGACCGAGGATGCAGAAGAGGCGCCCGGCCGGGGCCAGTTGCGCCTCCAGTACCGCCAGGAGCGCGGTGGCGGGCACCGAGCCGGTCACCGCGATCACATTGAAGGGCCCGCCCGCCGTCGGTCCGGCCAGGGCGTCGCCCGCCCGCACCTCGATCCGGTCGAACCCCGCGCCCGCAAGCCGCTCCTGCGCGGCGGCGGCCAAGGCGGGGTCGGCTTCCAGGCTGACCACATCGGCGCCCAGTCGGCTCAGACAGGCGCTCAGATAGCCGCTGCCGGTCCCGACCTCCAGCACCCGGTCGGCGAGTTGAACCTTGAGCGACTGCAACAGGCGCCCAATCACCTTCGGGGCCAACATGACCTGGCCCTCACCGAGCGGGACCTCGATGTCCGCGTAGGCCAGCCCCCGGTAGGCATCCGGGACAAAGACCTCACGCCTGATCTCGCCCATGACCTCCAGCACCCGGTCATCGAGCACCTCCCAGGGGCGGATCTGCTGCTGGATCATGTTGAAACGCGCGATGTCGCTGCTTGAGTCCACGAGGGCTTCTCCGCGGGTACAGGGGATTTGATGGCCGGTCGGCGAGCGAGGCCAGGGCTTCGCACCCGGCGCGCAACCGCGCCGCCTGGGCCTGCCGACCGGTCTGTGCAGTCTCGGGCGACACTGGTCATCCGTGAACGATAGGACTCAAAGATGACGATTGCCGCGGGTCGCCGACTCGCTTCCGATAATATAGAAAATTAGCGATTTCTGAAATACTTTTTTCTTCCACGCTGACCTCGGTGGCGGCCAACGCGGCCTCGGCAACTGGTCCGCGAGGCGCGAAAAACGTACTATCGTTGCGGCGCGCGGCGAACGGTCCGCGCAGCGGACCCGACGCGAGGGCCGCGCGCCGCAGGGTCCGCTGTGCGGACCAGGACCCCGGCCCCACGGCGAGACGGCCGCGACGGCCATCGAGGCACCCCGAACCCAAGCCACCCGGTAGCCAGCGCATGCGCAAGACGTCCCTGCCCGCGGTCCTCCTCATCGCCACGGCCGCCGCCGCGGTCCACGCGGCCGACCAGTCGGCGCCGAAACCGCTCTCAGTGCCAATCCCCGCACCGGCCCCGGCCCCGGCCAAGGCGCAAGCCCCAGCCAAGGCGCCCGCCCCGGCCCCCGCCAAGCCCGGCACCCCCAAAAAAAAGGGCAGCGAAAAGGCCGAATACAAGGGCCCGACCGAAACCGACATCCGCGTCGCCTACACGGACAGAATCAACGAGGTCAATGCGGGGACGACCCGGTATCTCGACCCGGCGGCGGCGGCCAAGCTCACCATCAACCTGGTCAAGGTCGACGTCGTGGAGTGCAACCCGGTCGAGGAACGCAAGGATATCTATATCTGCAGCATCCTGGTCGAGGCCGGCGTGGGTGCCGGCGAGGTCGAGTTCAAGCGCTCGGAGGTCGCGCTGGTCAAGGCGAAGGACGCCTGGCGCGTCCACTAGCGGCGCCACCTGAACCGGCGTCCACGCCGCACTGTCCCATCGCTTACAATGCGGCCCGGTCGTACCCGGCTACCGATCCGCCGGCTGCCGTTCGGAGCGACAGCGCCGGCGCCGGCAGGCACCCGCCGACTCGCGGACCGCCTGCCAAGTCCGGAACCCGTCCCCTTCACAACACTCCGAGGTGATCTGCATGTCCCTGATGTCCCGTTCCATGGCCGAACTGATCGGCACCTTCTGGCTGGTCTTAGGCGGTTGCGGCAGCGCCGCGCTGGCGGCGGTCTTCATGGCCGGCCCCAACGATATCGGTATCGGCCTGCTCGGTGTCGCCCTCGCCTTCGGCCTCACGGTCCTGACCATGGCCTATGCCATCGGCCACATCTCGGGCTGTCATCTGAACCCGGCCGTGACCGTCGGTCTGGTCGTCGGGGGCCGCTTCCCCGCGGGGGACGCGCCCCTGTACATCCTCTTCCAGACCATCGGGGCGATCCTGGCGGCCTTCCTGCTGCTCTTGATCCTCCAGGGCAATCCGGAGTTCGTCCTCAAGGCCAACAGCCTGGCGGTCAACGGGTTCGGCGACCTGTCCCCCGGCAAGTACGGCATGACCACCGGCCTGATCGTGGAGGTCGTCATGACCGCCATGTTCCTGTTCATCATCCTGGGCTGCACCGACAAGCGCGGCATCGGCACCCACGCGGGGCTCGCCATCGGCCTGGCCCTGACCCTGATCCACCTGATCTCTATCCCGGTCACCAACACCGCCGTGAACCCGGCGCGCAGCACCGGCCCGGCCCTGGTCCTGGCGCTGAACGGCGAGGGGCTCGCCCTGTCCCAACTGTGGCTCTTCTGGGCCGCCCCGCTCATCGGCGCCGGCATCGCCGGCGGGATCTATCGGCTGTTCGAGACCCCCGCCAGCAAGTAACCGTTTGCCCGGCGGGGGCCTGAGTTCCCGCCGTGATCGCAGATAGATCCGGCACCCGCCCAGGAGGCGTCACGGGCGGACGACAACTAGACAGGATTAACAGGATTTTTCAGGATTGACAGGATTTCCCGAAAAAGCAGCAAGGAACCGATTTTCCTGTTAATCCTGCGAAATCCTGTTGATCCTGTCGATTTTCTCGCGCCCCGGATACCGTCTCAAGTTCGTTGCCGACCCTCACAGAACGACGAGATTGTCCCGGTGGATCAATTCCTCGGCGTCGCTGTGGCCCAGGATTTCCTCGTGTCGGCTGGTGGGCTCCCCGCGGATACGCAAGGTCTCGGTCACATCGTAGTTGACCAGGCCCCGGGCGACCTCCCGACCCTCCTCGTCCACGCAGGCAACCACCTCACCCCGGTCGAAGGTACCGTGCACCGCCTTGACCCCCACCGCCAACAGGCTGGTGCCCTTCTCGCGCAGCGCGCGCACCGCACCCGGGTCCAGGGTCAGCCGGCCGCGCACCTGCAGGTGCCCGGCCAGCCACTGCTTGCGCGCCGCCTGGGGGCCCTGGGCCGGCACCAGCAGGGTCCCCACGGCCTCACCGGCGCCGATCCGCGTCAGCACGCCCGCGCCGCGGCCGGGGGCGATGACCGTGGCCGCCCCCGAGCGGGCCGCCAGCCGGGCCGCCCGCACCTTGGTCACCATCCCGCCGGTACCGTGCGCGGTGACGCTCCCCCCGGCCACCAGGTCCAGTTGGGGGTCGTCCACCCGGGTCGCGCCGATCAGCCGGGCAGCCGGGTCATGGCGCGGATCGCGGTCGAAGAGCCCGTCCTGATCCGTCAGCAGGATCAGCAGATCGGCCTCGATCAGATTGGCCACCAGCGCGGCCAGGGTGTCGTTGTCGCCGAAGCGCAGCTCCTCGGTGGCGACCGTGTCGTTCTCGTTGATGACCGGGATCACCCCGAGCCCCAACAGGGTACGCAGGGTGCCGCGGGCGTTGAGATAGCGGGCCCGGTGGGCCAGGTCGTCGCGCGTGAGCAGCACCTGCGCGGTGTGCAGGCCAAAGGTCTCGAAGCAGGCCTCATAGGCGCGCACCAGACCCATCTGACCGATGGCAGCAGCGGCCTGCAGCTCATGCAGCGCCTTGGGGCGCTGCCGCCAGCCCATGCGCACCATGCCCTCGGCGACCGCCCCGGAGGACACCAGCACCACGTCCTGACCGGCCGCCCGGCGCGCCGCGATCTGTTCCACCCAGGGCATCAGCATCCCCCGGGTCAGCCCCAGACCGTCGCGGGTCAGGAGCGCACTGCCGATCTTGACGACCCACCGGCGGGTCGCGGGGAGACTGTCACGGGAGATCACGTCTGGGCTCCGGAGTATTTGGCATCAATGGGTAAAGAGTCATTGTCCGCAAATAAACGCAAATAAACGCAAATCAGAAAAATCGCGTTTTCCCAGGGCGTTGCCCCGAGCGGGTAGGTCACGCCTCGGCGGGACCTTTTCGTTCGCCAGATTTTACGAGATACGATTCTTATTTGCGTTCATTTGCGTTTATTTGCGGACGAACAATCTTCGCGCTCAATCCAGCGGATGCCAGTCGGCGGCGTCGGGCTCATCCGCGGGTCGGGCCTCGCCGGACTCGACCTTGAGGGCCTCCAATCGGCGCATCAGGTCTTCCATCAACTGGGCCGTACCGGCGCCGGTCAGGGCCGAGCACTCATAGACCGGTGCCAGCCAACCCAGGTCGTCCACCACCTGCGCGCGGCGCTGCCGCAGGACCTCGGGCGGGAGCAGATCGCACTTGTTCAGCACCAGCCAGCGCTCCTTCTGCGCCAGGTCACCGCCGAAGGCGGCCAACTCGGCCTCGATCTTGCGCACCTGCGCGGCCGGCTCCAGCGATTCGTCGAGCGGGGCCAGGTCCACCAGGTGCAGGAGCAGCCGGGTACGGGCCAGGTGCTTGAGGAACTGGATGCCGAGCCCGGCGCCCTCCGCCGCCCCTTCGATCACCCCCGGGATGTCGGCGATCACGAAGCTGCGCCGGTGCCCCAGACGGACCACGCCCAGGTTCGGATACAGGGTCGTGAAGGGATAATCGGCCACCTTGGGGCGGGCACTGGAGACCTGACGGATCAGCGACGACTTACCGGCGTTGGGAAAGCCGAGCAGTCCCACGTCCGCCAACAGGATCAGTTCCAGGTGCAGGTCGCGCCGCTCCCCCGGGGTGCCGGGCGAAAACTGGCGGGGGGCACGATTGGTGCTCGACTTGTACCGGGCATTGCCGATGCCGTGGAAACCGCCCTGGGCGACCAGCAGGCGCTCCCCGTTGGCCAGCAGTTCACCCAAGGACTCGCCGGTCTCCTGCTCGAAGACCCGGGTCCCGACCGGCACCCGGATCAGGAGGTCACGACCGCCGCGGCCGCGCATGTCCTTGCCCATGCCCTTGTGGCCGGACTCGGCCCGGTGCATCCGCTGGAAGCGGAAGTCGACCAGGGTATTGAGATTATTGTCGGCGATCAGGTGGATGCTGCCGCCGTCGCCGCCGTCGCCGCCGTCCGGACCGCCCTTGGGGATATATTTCTCGCGGCGAAAGCTGACACAGCCGCTGCCGCCGTCGCCGGCCTCGACCCGGATGAATGCCTCGTCGACGAATTTCATGACGTTGTCCGCGATCTAAAGGCCAAAACGCAAAGAGCCTCGTCCGGGGGACGAGGCTCTTGTGCAGACACCCTTGCGATCACCGGCTTGGACGCCCACCCGCGGAAGCGGGGCGACGCGGGCCCGGGGACGGCCGGGTGACGAAAGCCGATCGAGTGAATCCCGATCGGCCGATACTATGCGGTCTCGACCGTAACGAACTTGCGGTTCTTCGGGCCCTTGATCAGGAACCGCACCACCCCGTCCGCCAGGGCGAAGAGGGTATGGTCCTTGCCCAGACCCACATTGACGCCGTTGTGGACGGGCGTGCCGCGCTGCCGCACGATAATGCTGCCCGCGGTGACCTTCTGGCCGCCGAAGATCTTGACGCCGAGGCGCTTGGACTCGGAATCGCGACCGTTGCGCGAACTGCCGCCTGCTTTTTTGTGTGCCATGGATGCTCCCCGATCAGCCCGCGCTGATCCCGGTAATCTGAAGCTCCGTGAACCACTGGCGGTGGCCCTGGCGCTTCAGGTGATGTTTGCGCCGCCGGAACTTGATGATGTGGACCTTGGCGGCGCGCCCGTGGGCCTTGACCGTGGCGGTCACCTTGCCGCCCGGGATGTAGGGCCGACCGATCGTCACCGCGTCACCGTCGGCAACCATCAGGACCTGATCGAGTTCGATGTCGGCACCTGCCTCGGCAACGAGCTTCTCGACCTTGAGGGTATCCCCCTCGGAGACCCGGTATTGCTTGCCACCGGTTTGGATCACCGCGTACATGTCTTGAAGATTCCCCAAGGCTGAGTTCGACCGCCGACGCTCCAGGCCGGATGTAAAGACCCAGCACGATAACCGGGCGCGGCCCCGCCGTCAACCCACTAAGAGGGCATCCACTGGGCGGCGACGCGGTCGTCCCGGTCCGCGCCGATCCGACCAGGCTTGACAGCCCCCCGGCCGACACCTAGCATCGGCGGTCACACTTTGATGCCAGCCCCCATACGCATGGACCTTTCCGCGATCCGGCTTCCCGCCGCCGAAGACACCAAGGCCGTCGATGCACTGATCGTGCGCCGACTGCGATCCGACGTGGCCCTGATCAACCAGATCGGACACTACATCGTGCGCAGCGGCGGTAAGCGTCTGCGCCCGCTGTCGGTGCTGCTGGCCGCGCGCGCCTGCGGCTACGGCGGCACCCGCCACATCGATCTGGCCGCGGTCATCGAGTTCATCCACACCGCCACCCTGCTGCACGACGACGTCGTGGACGGCTCCGAATTGCGCCGCAACCAGGACACCGCCAACGTGGTGTGGGGCAACGAGGCCACGGTGCTGGTGGGGGACTTCCTCTACTCGCGCGCCTTCGAGATGATGGTCGAGGTCGGCAGCATGAGGGTGATGGAGATCCTGGCCCACGCCACCAACCGCATCGCCGAGGGTGAGGTCCTGCAACTGCTCAACACCAAGGACCCGGACACCGACGAGCCGCGCTACATGGAGGTCATCGTGCGCAAGACCGCCACCCTGTTCGAGGCCGCCACGCGCCTGGGCGCCGTCCTGGCCGCGAGCCCGGACGCCATCGAAACGGCCATGGCCGACTATGGCCGCAACCTCGGGATCGCCTTCCAGTTGATCGACGATGCCCTGGACTACAGCAGCGGCAACACCGAACTGGGCAAGAACGTCGGCGACGACCTGGACGAGGGCAAACCGACCCTGCCGATCCTGCGGGCGATGGCCGTCGGCACCCCCGTCCAGCGCCGCCTGCTGCGCGAGGCCATCGAGCACGGCGGACGCGAACGCATCGACGACGTGATCGCGGTGATTGCGTCCACCGACGCGATTGCCTATACTGCCGAACTCGCACGGGATTACGCCCGACGGGCCAAGGAGGCACTCGCCGTCCTCGCCCCCTCGGACGCCACCGCGTCCTTGGGTCTGATGGCCGATTTCGCGGTCAGCCGAGACCACTGAAGACGGACTCGCAGAGCGGCAGTCAGGCCGCCGCCGTCGTAACGGTCGTTCCCCTTTCCCTCGGGGTGTAGCTCAGCTTGGTAGAGCGCTGTCTTCGGGAGGCAGAAGTCGCAGGTTCGAATCCTGTCACCCCGACCAAATTCCCGCCTGAGATAAACCGGTTTCGACCGGTTTTTTTCTGCCCCGCCCACCCGTGGCGGGTGCCGCTCGAGATCGGGCCGGCCCTCCCCGGCTTCGATTGTCCGCTTCAGCGCCCTGTGTTCAAGCAAGACCTGCGAGGCGACTCCGGCGGACCTGGATCGTTACGGCGATTCAAGCAGACGGCGGCGCGCGTCGGCGATCATCCCGTCGCGGCCGCCTCGTCGCGCCGCAGTTCCCGATCGACGATCGCGGCCACCACCAGGTCGCCCCAGACATTGATGGCGGTGATGGGATAGTCGAAGAACCGGTCGACCACCAGATAGAGGGCCAGATAGGTCTGGGGCAGCCCCAGCAGGTTGAGCATGAAGGCCATCATGGCGATGCCGCCGCCGGGGATACCGGCGGTGCCGGCGGAGGAGGCCATGGTGAGCAGGACGATATAGACGGCCTGCAGCGGACTGAGATCCGCCCCCGCCAGTTGGGACATGAAGATCAGCAGGATGGATTGATAGAGCGCAGAACCGTCCATGTTGAGTGTGGCGCCCAGCGGCAGCGTGAGGCTGGTGACCCGCTCGCTGATTCCGGTCGCCTCCAGGGCGCGTTTGGAGACCGGATAGGTGGCGCTGCTGGAGGCGGTCGAGAGTGCGGTCAACAGCGGCTCCCGGCAGGCGATGGCAAAGGGCCAGGCCGCACGCCCGGCGCGAACGCGGTAGAGGATCGGCAGGAAGACCAGCGCGTGCAGGAACGCGGCCAGCCCCACGGCCCACACGAAGGTGCGCAGTTGGAAGACCCCCGCCCAGTCCATCCCCGCCAGGCCCGCATAGACCAGGGCCGCCACCCCCACGGGGGCGAGTTTGAGCACGCCGCCCAGCGTCTGCATCAGCAGCGCGTCCAGGGCATGGGCACCGCCCAGCAGGGTCGCGCGATGGCCGGCGGCGATCCGCCGGGAGGCCAGGGCCGCCAGCACCGCGACGAAGACGACATGGAGCACGTTGCCCGCGGCCAGCGAGGCGAACAGGTTGCTCGGAATGAAGTTGTCGATCAGCCGCTCCAGACTGAAGACCGCGTCGGCGGCACTTGCCGCCGGGAGGTCGAGCAGGCCGACGGCCAGGCCGCGCGAGAACGCCACACCGATGAGGGTGCCCAGGGTGGCGGCCACGATGGTGGTCATCAGATAGTAGCCGAGCGCCCGCCCGCCGATTTGCCGCAGTTGCGCGCTCCCGGCCAGCGAGGCATAGATGGAGACCAGGATCAGGGGCAGGATCAGGAGCTTCAGCACCGAGACGAAGATCTGACCCAGCCAGGCGACATAGGGCGCCCCGGCTGGGAACAGCAGCGCCAGCGCAATGCCGAGCAGCAGGCCGACCGGGACCGAGTACAACCGACGTAACGTCATGATGAGTCCTCGATCCTGAATCCGGGAATTGCTCTCGCAAAGCGACCGCGGCCTTGGGTGTTGCGCCATGGCCGCGCCGCACCGGGGTGCGGCGCTCCCAGTGGGCGCAGGGATGATAAAGGCCGGCCGGGTCGGGCGGAAGGGGGATGTTCCGCGCCCCACACCTCAAGTGCGTCGCCGGGCCTCGGCGGGGCCGGGGAAAACGCTCCGGACGGGGCGCATGCCCCGTCCGGCCCGGGGCCTTCCCCATCCCCCGCCGGGGCTTGGGAACCCTTCGTTCGCGCTGTCGATCACCATCAACATTGCGCAATGTCCGTCCGGCTGAAATCGTCGCCAACGAACAGCAGCGGCTCGCCCACCGCCTCCGCCAGCGCGTACACCGCACAATCACCCAAGTTGAGTTGGGCCGGGTGGCCTTGGCCCTTGCCGTAGCGCTGAAACGCGACATCGGCGAGGCGCGCCTGCTGCGCGTCGAACGGCATGACGACGGCGCCGATCTCCTCCAGGAAGCGCTCCAGCTTACCCAGCATGGCAGGGTGCTCGCGCGCCCGCACCACGATATGCGCCTCCAACACGCTGACCGCCGAGATCCGGCAGATTGGATGGGCCTCCAGCGCGGCGACGATACGCCCCCGCTCCGGCTCCTGTTTGAGCCACGCCAGCACGGCCGAGGTATCGATCACCATGCGCCGTGCTCGTCGTAGCCCAGGATCTCGTCATCGCTGCGCGGATCGGCCGGCGTGCGCGGGGGCACGGCGTCCACCTCGCGCGCCAGGAGCGCGAGACGCTCGCGCAGCGGGGGACGGTCGGCAACCACGCAGCGCAGGCTGGCCAGAGACAGTAGACCTTCGCGCACCACCTCCGTAATGGACAACCCTTGCGCACCCGCGATCTGTTGCGCCAGGCGCTCGATTTGAAGATCGTCAATCACAATGGCCATCGTTAGCTCCTGTTTCTTCGGACGATCATGGAACACTTTCACGGACTGTCGAAGTCGTGTATTCCCGCGCGACCGGCTTGACGCCCGCTTCGTAGGCTGGGTAGAGCGCAGCGAAACCCAGCAATCGACGACGCGGGCGCGGGCGAATGATGGGTTTCGCTGCGCTCTACCCATCCTACAGGACTGCCGCCCGGGGCTTCAGGATAGCCCAAGCCGGGGCGGCGGGCGCGCGGGACGCCGCTTCCTCGAAGCGGGACGGGGTATTCACCCCGTCCCGAACGTTTATTCAGTCGCCGGCGTTAGCGCGAGTCGGCGAGTCCGGGGAAAACGCTCCGGACGGGGCGCATGCCCCATCCGGCCCGGGGGTTGAGCGCCGCGGCCCAAGCGCCTGGAGTCCAAGGCTTCAGCCTTGGAGCGGGCCAAGGCTGAAGCCTTGGACTCCAGGCAGAGGCGACGCGGTCGGCGAGTGCGCCTTGACTCAATGGCAGTGCTGCTTGCGCGTGGGAACGAGAGACCCGCGCCGGGCTTCACTCAACGGCACTGGGCGCAGGACCCGTCCGGCCGGAAAGCCCCCCGTGGGAGCGGCTTCAGCCGCGACGAGGCCGCGGCGGCTTGCGCGGTCCCGTCGCGGCTGAAGCCGCTCCCACAGCGTCGCTGCGCGACCTTCACGGCAAAGCCTCGACCTCCCGGCCGATCAGGCGCGAACCGGAGGTCGAGGCTTCAGCCGGATGAGGCACGGTGCGCCAAGGGTAAAAGGGTAAAAGTGCCAAGCTATACGGTCCTCGAAAGGCGGAAGCCGAGGCCGACGTAGCGATTGGACGGGTGCCAGTAGTGGCGGGACGCCGAACGGCAGTTGTCAGCCCCGTTGCGCCAAGCACCGCCGCGGCAAACCCGCTTGGAGCCGGACTCGGGGCCGCTCGGATTTTCACTGGCAGCCTGCTGTACGCTATTGGCGGCTGCCGCACTTCCACTGGCGGCCACTGCAGCGCCACTGGCGCCCATTCCGAGCGCGCGTGCGATGCGCTGCCGCCAGCCCGACGCGGGCTGCCCGCCACTCGCGCCCACTGGCGGGTTGCTGGGGATTGCTCCGAGCCTGTCGACGAGTTGCTGATAGTAGTCCGCCGCATACCAATCCGCACACCACTCCCAAACATTGCCGTGCATATCGTAGAGTCCCCAGGGGTTCGGCCGCTTCTGCGCCACGGCGTGCAGTTTGCCGCCGGCGTTGGCGGAATACCAGGCGTGGGCGTTCAGGACGCGCTCAGCGTCGCCGCAACTCCAACGGGTATCGGTGCCGGCGCGGCAGGCGTACTCCCACTGCGCCTCGGTCGGGAGTTGGTAGCACGCCCCGGTCCGCTCGCTGAGCCAGGCACAGTAGGCCGCAGCGTCGTCCCAGGCGACCCCGACCACCGGCAGGTCCGGTGCCTCGCGGCCGACGCCGCAACCCGCATAATATCTTTCGCTCCCCGTATCCAGGTGGTAGTTGCTGCCCTGCTCCAGCCACGCTGGCCAGTGCCGATCCGTCGCCTCGCAAAAGCGACGGTACTCGCCCCAGGTAACCGGGGTGCGGCCGAGCGCGAAGGCGTCGAGCCGGACCTGGTGTACCGGCTGTTCGTCCTCGGAGCTCCGCGCGTCGCCCATGCGGAAGTCGCCGCCGGGCAGATAGACGAGATCCGGGGCGTCCAGGGAGCGCTCGCTGCCGTCCCGGCCGACGATGACGAAACGGTCGCGGAAGGTCTCGCGGGGGGCATCGCGGCGTAACCGTTCAGACCCCCCATCGGTCTCAGGCTCCTTGGCGCCGTAACCCACGGATTCATAGTTCGGGGAGGCAGAATCCGGGATGGGGGTCTGAACGGTTACATCGCGGCGCTTGTCGGCCCGCGGTTCCGGCGCGGCTGGCCCGGACGGCTGCTCCGGGTCTTGGCTGGGGGGTACCGCGCGGCCAACGGTAATAGCGTAAGAGTGCCAAGGGCCAGTCCTCGAAAGGCGGAAGCCGAGGTTGCCGAAGCGGGAGGACGGCGCGTCCCTGAAGCGGTACGCCGAACGGCAGTCGCCGGCGTCGGCGTCCCAGGCACCGCCCCGGCAAACCCGGTAGTAGCCCGACTCCGGTCCATTCGGGTCTTCGGCCAGTGGCTGCTCGCCGTTACTCGCTGCCACTGCAATGCCACTGGCAGCAGCGCGAGTGGACTCTGAGTCGCCGTAGGGTCCGCTGTGCGGACCGGCCGCCGCGTCGGCATTGCGAGCATCGGTCCGCACAGCGGACCCTACGGGCTGCTTGTAGTAATCCGCCGCGAACCAGTCCCGGCACCACTCCCAGACATTGCCGTGCATATCGTACAGGTACCAGGCGTTGGGCTGCTTCGCGCCGACCGGGTGGGTCCGGCCACCGGCATTCTTGGCGTACCAGGCGTAGTCACCGAGCCGCGACTCATCATCGCCGTATGACCAGCGGGTCCGGCTGCCGGCGCGGCAGGCGTATTCCCATTCGGCCTCGGTGGCGAGGCGGTAGGTCTCGCCGGTCTCCTTGCTCAGCCACTCGCAGTAGGCCTGGGCGCCACCCCAGCTCGCATTGATCACCGGCCGCTGGTCGCGGCCCCAACCCTGATCCTCGGTCTTCGGGCGGCCGGTCGCCGCGCAATAGCGGTCGTACTCGGCGAAGGTGACCGGGTACTGCCCGATGGAGAAGGCGCCGAGGCGCACCGGGTGGGCGGGCGTGTCGTCATCGTAGGGGCTGCCGTCCTGGCCCATGGTGAAGGTGCCGCCCGGGAGCCAGACCATGGCCGGACCCGCGGTGCCGTCCGGGAGCGGGTCGCGCAGCCCGGGGATGGGTGCGGGTGCGGGTGCGGGCGCGGGCGCGGGCGCGGGCGCGGGCTCGGACTCGGACTCGGACTCGGGCTCGGACTCGGGCTCGCGCGGGCCAAGGGGAAAAGGGTAAGAGGGTAAAGGGCCAGTCCTCGAAAGGCGGAAGCCGAGGTAGTTGAGGCGGAGGGACGGGAGCCAAACGCGGCGGGACGCCGAACGGCAGTGGTCGGCGTCGTAGTACCAGGCGCCACCTCGGCAAACCCGGTAGGAGCCCGACTCGGCGCCACTCGGGTCTTCCGCCAGTGGCTGCTCACGCTTATTTGTGGCCACTGCAGACCCACTCGCAGCACCGCGAGTGGACTCTGAGTCGCCGTAGGGTCCTCTGTGCGGACCGGCCGCCGCGGTGACATCGCGATCATCGGTCCGCACAGCGGACCCTACGGGGCCGTTCCCGAACTGGGCGTAGTAGTCCACTGCATACCAATCCTGACACCACTCCCAGACGTTGCCGTGCAGGTCCCGCAGACCCCAGACGTTGGGGAACTTCTCGCCGACCGGGTGGGTCGACCCGCCCGCGTTGTCGGCGTACCAGGCATAGGCGTCGAGCCCCGCCGGATCGTCGCCGAAGCAGTAGGCAGCCGCGTTGCCGGCGCGGCAGGCGTGCTCCCACTGCGCCTCGGTCAGCAGGCCGTAGGTCTGGCCGGTTTCTGAACTCAGCCAGTCGCAGTAGGCGTGGGCGTCGTTCCAACTGAGGCAGACCACCGGGTGTCGGTCGTCCTGCTCCATGTAGGGCTTGCGCCAGTTCGCGTCGGGCTTCGTCCCCCAAGACCCTTGGTCGCGAACATAGGCGCCGTCGCCGGTTTCCGCCTCGGTCCGATACCCGGTCGCCATGACGAAGCGCCGGAACTCCCCGACCGTGACCGGGAACGTGCCGATGGCGTAGTGCTCGAGCCTGACCGCGTGGGCCGGGCGCTCGTCGCTGGAACCGACACCCTCCGGGCTGCCCATGCGGAAGCTGCCGCCGGGGAGCCAGACCATCGCGGGACCAGGCGCGGCACCGCCGGAGAACGGATCGGTAAAGTCCAGCGGGGCGAAGGGCACCGTCTCCAGCGTGTGCAGCACCAGGTGCGCCGCGTTGTCCGCCGCCGCTTCAAGGCGGGGGGCCGCGTCCGGCGCGGGGTCGCTCGGGCGAACGTCGGTCAGTCCGCGCACGCCGATCCAGGCCAGACCGTCCCGCCCGCAGGTCGCGGCAATGCCGGGGGCGGCATCGAGACAGGCGCAGGTATCAGGCAACGCCAACGCGGTCTGTCCCCCGGACGCCTGCCCAATCACCCCGCGATGGACGAACGCGCCCCGCCAGGTCCCTAGCGCCAGGGCAAAGGACTCGATCAAACGCGGCGTGGCCGGGAGCACCGCGCCGCCGCGATCCGTCCTGACCCCCTCCCCGATCACGACCTCCCCGGACCTTTGGGTCGCCGGATCGGTGCCGACCGCCAGGCCGATCTCGATGACCGTCCCCGCCTCGCTCGCCTTCAATGCCCGCGCCAACGCGGCCTCGGCGTCCGCCGGGTCCAGGCCCGGTTCGATCAGACAATGCAGGACCCGGGCACCGTTGATGGTGCCCAGGTCATCGTAGTCGAGCGGACCGCCGCGGTGCGCCGCCGGGTCGGCGCCCGAGCGCTCGGCATAAGCGCGGCGCAGGGCGGCGGCGCTGAGCGGATCGCGCGCGACCAGCAGGACCGCGCCCGGCGCGACCGGCGGGGCCGGGAGCGGATCGGGGGCCGCCGCGGCGCGCTCGCAATCGGCGATGTGCGCGGCGAGCGCGGCGGCCCGGGGCAGGAAGCTGCCGCCCATCCGCCGCCAGACCTTGAGCCGGATGCGGGCGAAGGGCAGGCTGCGGGCGTCGAGCCGCAGGCGCCGGGTGCCGTCGGCACTGGCGATGAGGGCGAAGAAGTCGGTGACCTGCCCCAGGCGCTGCTCCACTATCAAGGCCATGCGCCGGTCGATCGACTGGACCTGCCCCGGGGTCAGGTCCTCCAGCAGGCGCTCGCGGATGGTGCCGATGAAGTCGAAGGGGATGGCCTGGGGGTCGCTTATGCGCTGCTCCGGAGGCCACCGGGTGTCGATGCGCTCCAACAGACCGCCCAGCAAGACCTCGGCCAGGTGCGTCAGGCGCCCGTCGCTGCCCATGAGGACCTGCTGGGCCAGGCGCATGATCGGCAGGTTGAGCGGCAGGACGGCGAAGTCCTGGGCGAGGCGCCGCGCCTGGGGCGAGGCGCGGTCGCGAAACTCGGCCAGGCGCTGCGCGTCGGTGGGCGCGGGGAGCGCCGCCGCGGGCGCCGCGGGCGACCCGGCCGGCAGGTCCGGCGGGGCCTGGAAGGCGAGCCCGGCACACCAGGTGTCGGCGCGCCCGTCGATGAGCGCGGCCCAGGTGCGCAGGGCGTGGGGGTCGAGGGTGAGCACCGGGAGCTTGAGCGCGCCCGGCGGCCAGGGCTTCAAATCGGCGCCGAGCAGTCGATTGGGCCGCGCCGGGGCGGCGGCGCACAGACTGACCTCACGCATGGCCCCCAGGGCGGTCGCGGGCCACAATCGCTGGGGGAGCAGTTGCACCAGCGCGACCGGACCCTGTTTGGCGCGTCGGCGCAGCAGCCCGGCGAGCGGACCGGCGCCGTCCCAGTCATCGGCGACGCAGTCGCTCAAGACCCACAGCAGGCGGCGGCGCAGCGGGTTGGTCACCGGCGGCTCGCCGCGTTGCGGGCGGCCGGACTCATCGACCAGGGCCAGGCCCCGGCCGGCGGCAAGGCGTTGCAGGCGCAGCACCCGCACCCGGGCGAAGGCGTCCTGGCGCCGCAACAGCAGGACCAGGGCGCGGACCGCCGACTGCCAGATGACCATGGAGGGGGCCGTATCCACCACCAGGTCGAGGTCCAGCCAGGGCTCGGGGCGGGCGCGCAGGACCGGGAGCCAGAGGCCGCGGTCGGCGATCTGCTCCACCGTGGCGTCCAGGTCGAGCACCCGGGCGCGCGCGGACGGGATGCGCCGGCGCAGCGGGCGCAGGGCGCGGCTCAGGCGCAGGGCCTGGGGCAGCGGGGTGACGCCGGGGGCACGCAGGGGCGAGACCGGGAGGTCATCGGTGCCGAGCGCGTCGCGGGCGGCGGCCGGGGGCTGGTCGCGGTAGAGCGGGACCCGCGGTTCCGGCGGGGGTTCGGGCGGACGATAGCGCTCACGCGGGGGCTCGGTCTGGGCCTGCGCCGGGGGCTTCGGGGTCGGCACCGGGTCGGGTGCGGGGGCCGAGGGGGCCGGTTCGGGCGCGGGCGGCGTCGGCGCCCGGACCGGCACCGCGCGCCTGACCCGCACCGCCAGCCAGAGGCAGTCGGCGACCTCCTCCGGCGCGGGATCGAGCCCGGCGTTCGCCAGGGCGCGGATCAGGCGCGCCAGTCCGCCCAGGGCCTCGGTCACGGCGGGGGCCAGGCCTCAGCGCGGCTCGTCGCGCAGTGACTTCCACAGCGCGTCGATCAGGCGGCCGTGGTCCCTGCTGTTCAAGGGGCGCACCCCCTCGAAGGGGTCGATGTCCTTCATGCGCAGCAGGATCACCTGGAGCAACTGGTCGGTCGCCAGATCGCGGGTCTCGCCCGCCTTCACGAAGGCGGCGATGATCTCGGCGATGGTCTCACGGTGCCGGGCGAAGGCGTCCGGGTCCAGGTCCTGGAGCTTGCAGCGCACGATCTCGGTCAGCAGGGCCTGGTTGGGGCGCTGCAGCTCCAGTTGAATACAGCGGCGCAGGAAGGGGGCGGGAAACTCGCGCTCGCTGTTGCTGGTCATGACCACGAAGGGGAAGGCCCGGCACTCGACCCGGCCGCGCGCAATCTCGGCAGTCCAGTCGTCCTTGTCGGCGGTGCGGATGCGGTGGCGCTCGGCGGCGTCGCGCCGCAGTTCCTCGATCTCGAAATAGCCCTCCTCGAAGATGTGCAGCAGGTCGTTGGGCAGATCCAGATCGCTCTTGTCGATCTCGTCGATCAGCAGGACGCGGGGATAGGCGGCGCGCTCGGCGTCCGGAAAACCGGCGAAGGCGGTGCCGAGCGGGCCGAGCTTGAGATAGTCCTCGATCGCGGGCGGGCGCGCCTTGACCGGGTCCCCGGCCGGGGCCGCCGTGTCCGCGCCCGGCGCGCAGAGACCGCCGGGGCCCTCGGGCCTGGAGGCACTGAAATAGCGCTGGGTATCCTGCAGGCGGGCGATGGCATCGTAGCTGTAGAGCCCTTCACGCAGTTCGGTGCGGCTGGTGATGGACCAGCGCAGGAGCGGGCCCAGGCCCAACTCGCGCGCCACGGCATAGGTGAGCGAGGTCTTGCCGGTCCCCGGGGGGCCGGTGATCAGCAGCGGGCGGCGCAGGATCAGGGCGGCATTGACGCGCGCCTTGGTGTCGTCATCGACGATGAAATGGGCGCCGCGCTGCCCCTCGGCGCGGCGGTCGAAGCGGCGCCAGGGCGGGGCCGTGGCGGGGGCCAGCCCGACGCGGACCGCCTCGCTCAGGGGCGGCGGGGCCGCCGCCAGTGCCTCCTCGGTCAGGCCGCGGTAGATCCACCAGGCATCGGCAGCGGCGGGCTCACTGGGTTGGTCGGTCATGCGGGGCTCCTGGAATCGGTCACAAGGGAGTCATCAGCCGGGAAAACGCAGGCGCGGGGCGGCGGCGGCTGGCCGCGGGTCCGCCCCGGGGGCCGCGCGGCCGACATCGAAGGGGCGGCGGTGCGGGTCGTCCCACAGCAGGTGGAGGTGCCCGGTGTGGCGGCACTCGCTCTGCTCCCAGTAGCGCTGACGCAGCAGCAGCAGGGCGTAGGGAAGGTCGGCGAAGGTGGGCCGCTTGGCGGGCTCGCCGGGGTAGGTCTTGACGACCTCATCGATCAGGGCCGCCTCGGCACCGGGCGCGAGCGGCTCGCCCGACCACAGGATGGCCGACAGGCCGTGGCAGAGCAACAGGTCCAGTTGACTGCCGTCGGCGTCCGGGGTGAATCCGAGGACGAAGAGACAGGCGCCGCCCCTCAATGCGGAACGGTAGGAGGTGCCCGGCGCATCGATCCGGACGCAGCAGGCGGCCCCGCGCCCGCCCGCGGGGCCGCGGCAGTCCGCGCAGGGATTCGAGCGGCGGCGCCAGTCCTCGCACTGGTCCCACCGACGGCGCCAGTCGGCCTCGTAGGGTTCGGACCGGCCCGGGTTGGCGAGGTCCGCACCGCGACGCACCCGCGCCTGCGCCCGTACCGTGACGATGTAACGCTCGCTCAGCGGGCGCTCCAGACAGCGCTCGCCCAGCGGGAGGTCCCTGGGGTCACGCCGCGGGGGGCCGTCGCGCGGCGTCCAATCATCCGGGTCGCGGCCAAGCAGGCGGTTCGGCAGGAAGAACTCGAGCGTCAGCGGGCGGTCCAGGGTGTCGGCGGCATCCAACACCGCGGGGTCGTTCAGCGCCTGCCGCAGCAGGTCGGGCAAGTCGGCCAAGGCCAGCAGACTGGCGGGCGCCGCGATGCTCGCCCCCTGACCCACGGGGTCCACCAGCCGGACCTCGACGCTGTACTCGGTGGCCGCGTTGGCATCGCGCGGGCGCAGCGCGACCGCCAGGTAGCCCTGCGCCAGGGTCCGCCCCTGGTCGGTCGCGGTGTGGCCGAGGGCCAGGGAGGCGATGAAGGCGTCGAGGTCCCTCCCGGCGGCCGGCGCCTGGAGCGCGGTCCTCAGCCAGGCGTGCAGGTCCCGGGCATTGAACGCCAAGGCCGCGACCCGCGCAACGAACTCGGCCAGCGGGACCTGGGGCGTCTGGTGTTCGCGGTAACCGGCCTGGGCGAGGTGGTCGATGGCCTGCTCGAGTGTGACTGCCTCACCGAACCCGACCGGTCCCCGATAGTCGTTGGCGGGCGACAGACCGCCGGCGGCGCGAACCTCTTGGTAGAGCCGCGTCAGGGTCCCGGCCTCCAGAGCGCCGACGCGGATCAGGTCCGCGAGTGCCCACAGCGCCGCCGGGGCGAAGCCGGCGGTCTCGTTGGGCCCCAGGTCCACGGCCAACAGGATGTCGTGCTCCATGTTGCCATAGAGCCCCGGATGGGGTGCGGCCTTGCGGCTCGGGGACTGGTAGTCGCGCGCGCACTGGCTGACATAGGCGTGGGCGCGGTTGATCCTCAGGCAGCCCGCATCGGCGAGGCGGCGGGCCTCGGCGGTCAGGGCGCGGTGGATCGCGGCGGTGAACAACCCGCCGCGGGTCGCACCGTCACACTCCAGGGCGTTCTCGTTGGTGCGCGTGGCGACCCAGATGCGGCCCCAGGTGCCCGCGATGCCGTTCCAAAACCGATCATCCGCGGCCGCCTGGCCGGCGTCGCAGCAATCCAGGATCAGGAGGAACGCGGCCGGTTTGGGGTGCTGCTTGAAGGCACTGACGACGACCTGGAGGTCCAGCAGGTGATCGGTGTCGTTGACGTCATCGCCGATGACCAGGTTGAAGACATCGCGCCGGTAGAGGCTATGCCCGGAGAAATAGAACACCGCAGTGTCGCCGCCCGCACACCCCTTCAGGAAGGTACGCAGGCGCTGGCTGACGAGGCCGACCGGGGTCCCCTGCCCCTGGTCTCGCAAGGCGCGCAACTCGGCGGAGGTGCAGGGGTCGACGCACCAGCCGTAGCGTTCCGCAAGCACGCTGCAGAGGGTCTGCGCGTCCCGCTCGCAGTGCGCCAGAGACTCGCTGTTACAGCCGAGCAGGAAGGCCCGGCGGGGGCGATGCCCGTCCATCAGTCCGGCGCGGTCTTGGTCTTGTGTGGTGCGCCCGCGGGCTCGCCGGACTGGACACCGACCCCGAGGCCCTTGCCCACGGTGATGGTGAGGCTCTCGGCCGGTCCGGCGGGGATCGCATCGAAGCCGCCCAGGCGCTTGCGCACCAGGAGCGGTCGGCCTTGCGCATCGGGGATGGGCTTGCCCTTGCCGTCCAGCAGGGGCTCATTGACCCAATATTCGTAGCGCGTGTCCCGGACCGCCTTACGATCCAAGTGGGCGTCGATGGCCGACAGCAGGATCTTGACCGCCGCCGCGAGGGATACGGCGGCAATGGCCCCTGCCGTCACCATCTCTGCCAGCGCCTTGCCGCGTTGGTCCGGCGCGGTCGGCGGGACGGCGCCCCAGGCGACCTCGGCCTGGATGCCGGCCTCGTCCAAGGCCTCCTGGAGACTGACCCGGTGACCGAGTTCGTCCTTGAGGTCAGAGGTAAACTCGATATAGATCCGCGTGCTGCTGTCCATGGTATCCCCCTGGGGCTGGATGGCTAAGTCGCTTGCCGGGTTAGGATAACGCCGCACCGAGCGGGCCGGCGCGAACCTAAGGGCTTGGTGCCCGTTCCTGTGTGCCGCGCCACTGCCGTTGAGTTAAGCCGCAACGGCTACTGGGAGCGCCGCACCCCAGTGCGGCGCGGTCTCTGCTCAAGCCGCACCGCCGGGGTTATCTGCGAGATCGCGCCGCACTGGGGTGCGGCGCTCCCAGCGTAAATGATGGGTTTCGCTGCGCTCTACCCATCCTCTCATAACTTAGTCAAGTCCAAAAAAATTCGCATTTCAGGGACTTCTACCCGCGCGAAAACGTGAGGCGATGCCGATACGTCCATTTATCGAAACAAGCCTGCCGCAGTCGCGCGAAGCACTGGTCGGTGGGCGGTGCCGGTGTCTCCGGATAGGCACCCAAGGGGTC
>Ga0247840_10001318_pt1 | contig 49129 bp, 48 predicted proteins | sample LaCruzMarch2015__FD_192404 | JGI IMG/M metagenome (GOLD analysis project Ga0247840, IMG submission 192404) | Freshwater microbial communities from meromictic Lake La Cruz, Castile-La Mancha, Spain - LaCruzMarch2015_17m | ecosystem: Environmental > Aquatic > Freshwater > Lake | place: Spain... | reverse complement strand
CAGATAATACAAAGAACTATAAAAATTCAATATGCTTTGAAAATGTTTGAAAATAAAAACCATTAAAAATGTCTATTAGAGTACATCGTCTAAAAAAAACCATTAATTTTGTCCATTATACCAACATTCCTGAAAACATCAATGATATTTATAAGAATTTGCGACAAAACGGAAAGTTGAAATAGCAATATAGAAAGAGGAAGAAAAGGATAAATGTTTTTGTGAAGAAAGAAAGAAGTTATTTTTTAATTCTTAAAACACTTAATAATAAAAGTAATACGCTTGAGAATAAAGCAATTCTTCCAATGTAATCTCCATATTTTACATAAAAAGTGATTTCTTTATTTACATGAAGTGTTTGGCGGATAACGGAAGGTGTCCAATAAGCAGTACGTTGCAATACATCACCTCTTTGATTAACAAAACAAGAAATGCCTGTATTTGCAGATCTGGCAATATCTCTGCGACATTCTATTGCCCTTAAAGCAGCATAACTAAAATGTTGACGGTGTCCTGCAGTATTGCCCCACCATGCATCATTGGTTATAATAAAGATTATTTCTGCACCATTTTTAACAAATCCAGTTACAAATTCACCATAAATAGATTCGTAACAAATTACAGGACTTAGCTTAAATCCATTTTCACAATCAAATACTTTTCGTTCTTTATCAACACCTAAACTACCAACTGTGCCTCCCAAATCGAGAGCTAATTTTTCGATGGGCTTAAATATCTTTTTGAAAGGCATTTTTTCGACACCAGGTGTCAACATTGATTTATGATAACGCTGTAAATTTCCTGAATGTTCAACCAACAAAGCAGTATTAAATGGTTCATAATATCTCCCTTTTTCTGGTGTAAATTCTCTTGCAGCCAAAGTAAGCGGTTCATCTTTTGCTAACAATCGTTGGGTTGATAAACCGGCAACAACAGCTAAATTCGGGTATTTCCGAACAAATTTACGCAAAACATTCACACTTGGTGATACATCAAAACAATCTTCCCAAACATACTCTTGTAATGCACTTTCGGGAAATACAACAAAGTTAACATTGCTGTCAATTTTTTCTTCTGCAAGTGAAAGCATCTTTTGTAAGATTTGCAAAGGAGGTGTAATGTATTGCTCAGAATAAGGATCAATATTTGGCTGAACAGCAACCACTTCTACTGTGTTCCCTTTTTCTTGATAACGATTATAAATAATCAACGAAAAAATAATTGGAACAAAAAACATTAAGACAGAAATAATACTTGTTCTTAAAAATTTATTTTTAAAATTAAAATAAAATGAGTCTTTATTTTTGATACTCATAAAGATTTCAAACAGTAAAATATTGATTATAAACACCCACAATGTTCCACCAAAAACGCCTGTATATTCATACCATTGAATAAGTTTTGGATTGATGGCAAAAACGTTACCAATAGTAAGCCAAGGCCATGAAAAATCCCAGTCCAAATGAAAATACTCAAAAGCAATCCAATATAATACCAAAACAAAATAGGCTTTATTTTTTCTAAAAATAACTCTGCGAGAGAAATGATAAAAATTAAACACCATTGTCATCAACAAAGAGTTAAGTAACAATGCAAATACACCACCTACTTCAGTTGAATTCCATATCCAATAGGTTGTTAGGGCGTTAAATACAAAAAGACCTGTAAAAGCAATAAAAAAGAAAGTAAATTTACCATGTTTTAATGGATTTTGGGTAACAATATCTTCCACCCAAAGCAAAGGAACAAAAGCAATAAAGATGAGATAAACAAACCCATTCAGAGGCCAAGCTGCTGCCAATAATATTCCAGAAAGCAGAGAAAGTAATAAGAGTTGATATTTTTTCATGTTAACCGTAAATTATTTCATCCATCTTTATATCATGTTTATCAGTTGGCACTTTAGCTATCACCTGAAAATCAAAACAAACAGCTATTTTATATGCACTAAGTTTTGTTAAAAGTCCGTCGTAATATGCTTTACCTCGTCCCATGCGGTTGTTTGCCTTATCAAAAGCAATACCGGGTACGATAATGACATCTATCTTTTCAAAATCTTCAAAATTTTCTCCATCAGGTTCATGTATGCCATACTTTTCGCCTTTTTTTAAACTTTTAATTCCATCAAATTTTTTGAGAACCAAGATATCATTTTGCACCGAAGGAAGAATTATTTCTTTTTTATGAGACCATTTAATCACAAAATCATGGGTTTGCACTTCATCCTCCATTGACCAGTAAAGCATTACACACTTAGCATTTTGAAAAAAAATATTAGTTTCAAGTTTTGAAAAAATAAGAACAGAACGTTCTACCTTTTTATCAAAGCTTAAGTTAGCTTTTAGCAGCTTTATTTCTTTGCGAATTTGTTTCTTCTGCTCATCTATCATTTGTTGAAAAATATTTTTCCAAAATTAATGGTAATTTCTAAATACTTATAATCTAAAAATGATAAAAGAAAGTAGTTTGATTTATAGAATTATCAATTAAAAGCAAAGAATTATTACAAACTCAAGAATAACTATTTCTAAGTGTTATAAATTTTGTTTGTAATATTCGTAAATCTTACGGTATAAATGTGTGCGATCCATACCGCTTACATTGTGTTCGTGGGTTGGATAGATAAAATAATCCACTTGCTTGCCTAAATCGATACATTTCTTTAAAAAAGAAGAACTATGTTGTGGAACTACAGTATTATCAACACCACCTTGAATTATTAAAAGTTTGCCTTCTAATTTATCCACATAATTTACTAAAGAAGCATTTTTATAGCCTTCTGGGTTTTGTTCAGGGGTATCCATATATCGTTCGCCGTACATTACTTCATACCATTTCCAGTCGATAACCGGACCACCTGCAGTAGCCACTTTAAACACACCAGGATTTTTCAATTTCAAAGAAATGGTCATAAAACCTCCATAACTCCATCCATCCACTCCCATTCGGTTTGCATCAACATAAGGTAATGATTTTAAATAATTAACACCTTCCATTTGATCAGCAACTTCAACAGAACCACAATTGCGATATATGGCGCTTTCGAAAGCAAAGCCTCTGTTAGCAGAACCACGATTATCCATTGTGAATACTACATAACCTTGTTGTGCCAAATAATTAAAAAATAAGTTTCCTCCTCCAAGCCAAGAATTTGTAACCAATTGCGCATGAGGTCCACCATAAACATAAATAATTACTGGATATTTTTTACTTGCATCAAAATTACTTGGTTTAATTAAACGACAATACAAATCGGTACCATCTTTGGCTTTTAAAGTAAGCATTTGAGTTTCGCCTAAATTGTAATCTTTTAAAGGATTTGTATTTTCCATTATTGTTTGTATTGCTTTGCCATCTGCATTTACAATCATAGTTTTTCTGCTAATTTCTGTATTGCTAAAAACGTCAATAATAAAATCCCCGTTTTTATCAATTGTAGGATAGTGAGTTCCTTTGGTAGTAGTTAAAAGTTTTATATCAGAAGTTTTAATATCAACAACATAAATATCATTATCCAAAGGGCTTTCTTTGGTAGCCGAAATAAATACTTTGTTGCCTTTAGCATTAAAACCTTCAATATCTTTAACCATCCAATTGCCTTTGGTGAGTTGTTTAACAATTTTACCATCTGCATTATAAAGATACAAATGGTTGTAACCATCTCTTTCGCTTAACCATAAAAATTGATTGGGATTCGATTTTAAGAAAAATAAACCATTTTCGGGTTCAACGTATTTATCATTTTTTTCTTCAAACAAAGTGCTGATAAAATCTCCGCTGGTAGCATCATATTTATTTAATTTCAAATGGTTTTGGTCGCGATTCAACACAGCTATGTAAACATTTTTTTCATCAGGACTCCAGCTGATATTAGTAAGATATTGTTCTGCTTGTTCACCAGTTTTAAGAAAAATAGTTTTTTGTGTGATAGGATCAAAAATACCAACAGTAACATGATGGCTTTTCATACCTGCCATTGGATACTTAATGCTTTTTAATTCAGCAACTCGAGGTTCAATGTCCACTAATGGATAATCTGAAACCATGGTTTCATCCATACGGTAAAAAGCTAAAAAATTTCCTTTTGGAGACCAGAAAGTACCTTTTTTGATACCAAATTCGTTGCGATGAACACTTTGTCCGTTCACAATCCCTTTATCTTTATCTTCTGTTATTGCTATTTCAGTTCCTCTATATGAAATATAAAGATTATTATCAATCGTATATGCTATGTTGTATGTATTAGGATCAACATCAGTATTTTCTGCTTTTTCCGGATATTTATTAAGTACAACAACCTGCTTTTTTTCAAAATCGTAATCAAACAGAGTATTATTATAATTAAAAGTAAAGTTTGCTTTGCTCACCCAATTGATGGAAGGAAATCTTTTAAGCTCTTTCTCTATAAAAGGTTTAAGCACTTTATTTATAGCCTCCAAATCAAGAATGGTATCTGTTTTTGCTGATTTCACATTGCCTTTAACGAGTTTATTGTTGGCAATCCATGTGTAGATACCACTTTCGTCAGCCCATTGCAGGTTATTAAGCGAAGTAGGATAAAGTTTACGATTACTTATCAATTCATCCAAATTCAACTGTTTGGTTTGAGCTGATAACAAAAATGATGTTAGCAACATTAAAAATGTTAGCATCGAAAATTTATTCAAATTTTTCATATATAATGACTGATTAAAATTAGACTGCTAAAATAAAGAAAAATCTGTGAAGAGAAACGATAAAATGGATTTATTCGATGAAAGCAATTGTTTTGCCGATGAAAATTTCAACTTTTCATCAAAGACTTTAAACCTACACTCAACTTCTTGACTTAATCTGTAATTCTGTTATATTCCTTTTAGTTCCTTTACTGCTGCAATCATTTCTGGGAGTATTTTCATTACATCTCCAACTATACCATAATCAGCAGCTTCAAATATAGGTGCGTCAGCATCTTTATTTATAGCTACAATAATTTTAGAACTGCTGATACCACCCAAATGCTGAATTGCACCCGAAATACCACAAGCTATATATAGGGTAGGGGCTATAATTTTTCCGGTTTGACCAACATGTTCTTCATGAGTACGCCAATGTTCATCGGAAACAGGGCGAGAACATGCAGTCCCTGCACCCAATAAAGAAGCTAATTCTTCTATAAACCCCCAGTTTTCAGGACCTTTCATTCCCCTGCCACCAGAAACAACAATTTCGGCATCAGTTAAAAGTATTTTACCACTTACTTTGCTAACTTCAACCACTTCGGTTTTTACATCATTTATTGTTGGTTCAAATTGTTCTGTGACAAATGCTTCTGAAGAATCGCAAATTCCAAAAGCATTTTGCATTAAAGTAAGAATTTTAACCGGAGTTTTAACTGTAACCTTTGCAAAAGCTTTTGAAGTAAATACCTTTTTTGTAACTACAAATGGTTCTGTTGATAATGGTGAAGCAACCACAGCTGTAACCAAACCAGCTTTTAATCTGACGGATAAACGTGGAGCAATAGCTTTTCCAGTATTATTATGAGCTAAAACAAGTACATTTGCATTTTCTTTAACAGCAACTTCTGCAATAACAGAAGTATAAGCCTGGTTATCTACAACATACAATTTACTATTGTTTATGGTAACTATTTTATTTGCACCATAATTACATAATTTATTCAATTCAGATTCATCAACATTTCCGATAGATAAAGCTGTTACTGAAGTATTTAGTTTGTTGGCAACTTCTTTGGCATACGAAACCAATTCAAAGGATAGTTTTTTGAATTTTCCATCCCAATTTTCTGTATATACGAGTACTGACATATTTCTTTATTTTAAATCATTAATAAATTAAATTACTTTAGCCTCGTTGTGTAAAAGCTGAACTAATTCCCTTACATTTTCCGGATCTATTTTTCTACAGGCAGCTTTGGGTTTAGGCAATTCAAATTCCATAAACTCTGTAAATATCTCACTTGGAGCAGCTTCTAAAATCTGTAATTGCTTGGTACGGGCAGTCATAATTCCACGCATCGATGGTATTTTAGGTTCATTTGCAATACCTTTCTGAACAATCCCTACAAAAGGAGTCTGAATAGAAATACTTTCCTGTCCGCCATCAATTTCTCGTTTTAACATAACTTTCCCATCTTTTACATCCAGATAAGAAACTGATGAAAGAGAAGGTAAATTTAAAAATTCACTCAACATTCCACCTACATTTGCTCCATTGTAATCGCTTGATTCTATACCACATAAAATGATATCATAATTCTCTTTCTTTATATATTCTGCCAATTGAAAAGCAACAGAATAAGAGTCTTTTGCTTCGTAATTGATACGAATACCATTATCGGCACCTATAGCCAATGCTTTTCTGATTGTAGCTTCAGCATCAGCCAATCCTACGTTAATAACCGTAATAGACTCAATGGCTGATGGTTGAACTTCTTTAATTTCAATAACTCTGGTTAATGCCAATTCATCCCATGGATTGATGATCCATTGTACCCCGGCGGAATCAAACGACTTATTATCAACAAATTTAATTTTTGTTGTTGTATCGGATACATTATTTATACATACTAATATTTTCATGTTTTAGAATTTAGTCAGAAGACCGAAGTCGGAAGACCGAAGTATAACACAGTCAACAAACTTTTTAACTTCTGATGATTATTTAATATTTGATAAAATAGAATTACGAAGCCAACTTCGGTCTTCGGTCTTCCAACTTCCAACTATTTAAGCAAGCTTCTTGAAATAATTATTTTCTGAACTTCAGAAGTTCCTTCATAAATCTGTGTAAGTTTGGCTTCACGCATCAGTCTTTCAACATGATATTCTTTTACATAACCATAACCTCCATGAATCTGAACGGCTTCAGTAGTAACTTCCATGGCAATATCGGCACAATATTGTTTTGCCATTGCACTGGCTGTGCCATAAGGCAAATGCTGATCTTTTAACCACGCAGCTTTCAGACAAAGATTACGGGCATTTTCAATTTTAACAGCCATATCAGAAAGTTTAAATGCAACCGACTGATGGTTAAATATTTCTGTACCAAAAGCTTTGCGTTCTCTTGAATATTTCAAAGCACGTTCAAAAGCTCCTGAAGCTATTCCCAAAGCTTGTGAAGCTATACCAATTCTACCACCATCAAGGGTTTTCATAGCAAAACTAAAACCAAAACCATCTTCACCAATCCTGTTTTCTTTTGGTACTTTTACATCATTAAACATCACAGAATGTGTATCGGATGCACGCATTCCCATTTTATTTTCGTGTGGTCCCAATGTTATTCCCGGTGAATCTTTTTCAACAATAAAAGCGTTGATGCCTTTATGTTTTTTGTCAGGATAAGTTTGAGCAATTACCAGATAAGTTGATGCCAAATGTGCATTGGTTATCCAGTTCTTTGTACCGTTCAACAAGTAGTAATCACCTTTATCTTCTGCTGTTGTACGCTGAGATGTTGCATCAGAACCAGCTTCGGGTTCTGAAAGCAGAAATGCACCTATCTTTTCTCCTCTTGCCAAAGGTTTTAAATATTTTTCTTTTTGAAATTCGTTTCCAAAATTTTCCAATCCCCAGTTAACTAACGAATTGCAAACTGACATCAATACACTAATTGAAGCATCAACTTTCGAAATTTCTTCCATGGCCAACACATAAGAAATCGTATCCATTCCGCCACCGTCATATTTTGGGTCGGTCATCATACCTAAAAAACCTAATTCTGCTAGTTTCTTAATATGTGATGCAGATTGTACAGCATTATCATCTCTTTCGATTATATCAACTAATAATTCCCTTTCAGCAAAATCTTTAGCAGCTTGCTGAATCATTAATTGTTCTTCTGTTAATTTAAAATCCATAATTTTAATTGTTTATTGTTATTTTAATTGTTTGTTTTCTTATAAATTAAATAAACCTAATAGGTTATGTTTAAATATTTTTATTACATATTTTCTCAATAAAACCTTGAATAAGAATTTTTACTTCATTTTCCTTTTCGAAATGAGGTACATGCCCGCATTCAGCAAAATAAGATAATTCAACATTTGCATTTACATGATTTTTTATACATTCGAGTTGAGAATAACTTCCAAATTCATCATTTTCACCTTGAATTACCAAAACCGGAGATGTGATATTTTTTAATTCCTTTTCAATATTCCATTCTTTAATATCTTTGGTTAGCCATAAATCAGTCCATTGCAAAAATAATTCTTCAGTTTTCGCCCCATGATATTTTTTTAAACCTTTCATTAAAGCAGGATTTTTATAGAAATTATCCTTCAGATTTTTAATGCCATTAACCGTAATATCTTCCACAATAACATGAGCGGCTTCAGAAACAACTCCAATTACTTTTTCAGGAAAAAATGAAGCAAAAAGCAGCGAAATTGTAGCACCATCACTATGACCAACTAAAATTACTTTATTATTAATATTCAGATTAATTAGTAATTCAGGTAAATAAATCAATGCTTCATCGTGTAGATAATCCGCATTTAGTTCAAGCTTACGTTCAGATGATAATCCATAACCAATTCTATCATAAATAATTGCAGGCAAATTAGTCATATCAGAAATTAGTTGTGGAAAATATTTGAATTGCGAAATACTACCTAATCCTTCATGCAGAAAAATCAATACAGGTTTTTCGGAATCAAGTAATTGCTGATTCAAAACTTTATAATTAATGATATGATCTTTAACTTCTATTTGCATCAGAAATCAAATTTAATTAGTTCATTTTTAGCTAAATTGAAGTCATTTATAATTTCTTCTACAACTTTTGCAGCTGGTTTTATTTCATCAATAATTGAAGCAATTTGCCCGATTTCAAGTTCACCTTCATCAATTTCGCCCTCAAACATACCACGTTTTGAACGACCTTTTCCCAAAAAAACAGCTATTTGCTCTGATGTTGCTCCTGAGTTTTCAAGACTTTCAATATTATTAAAAAAATCATTTTTAATTAAACGGACTGGCATTAACTTCTTCATTGAAAGCAAGGTACCGCCATCACCGGTTTTAAGAATTGTTTTTTTAAAATTCTCATGTGCAGAAGATTCAATTGTTGCTACAAATCGACTTCCAATCTGCACACCTTCTGCACCTAAAGCCATAGCTGCAAGCATTCCTCTTCCTGTGCCTATACCTCCGGCTGCAATTAATGGAATTGATATATGAGGCTTAATTTGCGGAATAAGAACCATTGTTGTTGTTTCTTCTCTGCCATTGTGTCCGCCTGCTTCAAAGCCTTCAGCCACAATAGCATCCACCCCTGTATCTTCAGATTTTAGGGCTGATTTTGTATTTGCAACCACATGAACAACTGTAAGTCCGCTTTCTTTCAGAAAAGGAGTCCATTTTGCAGGATTACCAGCTGATGTAAAAACTATTTTCACACCTTCAGCTATCATCATTTTAAAAACATCCTCATTTCCATGAAAAAGCAAAGGAATATTTACGCCAAATGGTTTATCAGTTGCAGCCTTACATTTTCTGATATGTTGCTGAAGAACATCTACTTTCATTGAACCTGATCCAATTAAACCCAATCCGCCAGCATTACTTACTGCAGAAGCCAATTCCCAGCCACTGCACCAAATCATACCTCCTTGCACTATTGGATATTTAATATTGAATAAATCGCAAATCCGGTTCATTTTCAGAAAATAAGTTTTTTAATCTGCTTTTTTGTAAATTATAGATACCAGACTTTTATCATCACCACCCATATTAATCGTCATACCATAAGGTCTTTCGGCAGGAATCTGTATCTGAGCATTTCCGGCATTTCCGGTTAGTTGTTCCCAGATGGTAACAGCCTGATGAACTCCAGTTGCTCCAGTGGGATGTCCCCAGCCAATAAGTCCGCCTGTTGTGTTAAATGGAATATTCCCCGTACGTGAAGTATGTCCTTCCAGTACAAATTCTGGTCCTTTTCCATGTTCTGCAAAGCCGATAGCCTCAGTAGCCATTACACCGGCAATAGAGAAGCAATCGTGACATTCAACAGTAGCCAATTGTTCTTTCGTTATACCAGCATTTTCGAATGCTTTTTTAACAACAGCTTTGGTTGTAGATAATACAGTAAAATCATCCGGTACTTTGGTAATATCTTCTTCAGCCTGTGCAAATCCTACTATTTCAATAGCTTGATTTTTAGGAATTCCACATCGTTTCAGTCCTTCTTCTGATACAACAGCAATTGCAGAAGCTCCATCGGAAACTTTAGAACAATCAAAAACATTAATACTATCTAAAAAACTTCTGCCGTTAGGTTCCATCATTCCCAAAGCATTAAGATCTTTGGTTGTATTATGATACTCCTGTGCTGTTGGGCAAAGTCGGGCATTTTCAACAGCATTTACAAACCATTTTGCCATAGCCATTCGGGTTTTTTCTTTGCCAAATTTTTCATAATAAATTTTAGCTCTGTCATTAAACTTTCCAGGAAAAAAATAAGCATGACCATCTTTACGTTCTTTTGCCCATCCGGCTGCAGCCAGATAATCTGCACAATAAATTGCTTTTACTGTATTCTGAACTTCAACACCCATAACCAGAACCACATCAGCAGTTTCTGCTAATATAGAACGCATACCTGTAACCAAAGCCAAGGCACCGGTTGCACAGGCACCTTCAACTCTTACGGCAGGTTTATGACGTAATCCTTCATCAATAAAAGGGAAAAAAGCAGCCATATTTGCCTGGCGATTAAAACGTGACGCAATAAAGTTGCCAATAACGCCTTCATCCACATTTTGAGCACCTCCAATTTTTTGCAATACTGCTTGTCCAGCTTCTTTCATATATTCTTCCAAACCAGGACGTTCCCTTTTTGGATTAAATTCTTTTCTTCCGGTTCCCATCGAAATGGTGTTGTAACCGGCAACCATATATATTTTTTTTCTTAGTTTATGCATGATAATTTCCTCTTTTATTAATTCATATAATTATTGATTGGACCATAAGCATGGAAAAATCCGGTTTTTAAAACGGTATTTACATCCTCATCTGTAAAAGCTACTTTATCAGCAACCAGTTTTTCGGAAATGGCTTTAGAACGTAAGAAATATTTAACAGCTATTTCTGCTCCTATGCCTTTCATACTTTTTAATTCAGAAAAATAGGTTTTATAAAAATCATCCATAGGCTTTCCTACAACTGCTTTCCATGGTTTTACACTTTGAGGCAAATCACCTAATCTAGCATCACAATTAGCTTGTAATGAAGCTATTTCAACATAAGATTTTGAATTAATATCATAAATGGCAATAGCTTTTCCTTTTTCGTATTTCAAGAAACCATCTTTTTGAGAACCATCTGAATTTTGACCACCTTTTACTCCATATTCAAGCATTTTATCCAATAAATTACTATGCAAATCCTCATTTGGCAAATAAGGATTCATAACACTCATGATATAGCTGCATACATCAATGCCAACATAATCAATCAATTGAAATATTCCCATAGGGCGAATCAAAAAATCCTGACTTACTTTATTTATCATATAAACTGATTCTGCAAAAGAAAAATCTTTTGTCAGTTTTTCAGCTTCAGAAATACCATGTAAAGCATCGCGCATAAAATGACCATTGCCAATAAATCCTGCAAAATCATGCGATGGAACTACTGTTTTTCTTAAATTCTTTGAGAATTGAACTGCAAAATCATGTAATTCGGGCAGTGTATTATCTGCCTTTATTATTTCTACAAGTTTTTGAACAGCAGGAGGATTATAAAAATGAACTCCTAAAACCCTTCCATTTAATCCTGCTTTTTTATCTAATTTGCTTATCGGAATTGATGAAGTATTGGTAAAAAACCAAGGCTGAAGTTTATTATTTTCATTGATTTGTGAAAATATTTTCGCTTTTAGCGTTGGATCTTCTTTTATAGCTTCAAAAATGAGAGTTGAATTGTAAGTAACTTCCATATTGGTACTTGGACGAATAATCAACAATACATCATGTATATATTCATTAATAATTTCACTGTTCTCAATCAAATCATGACGATTTTCATAAAAACTTCGTAATTGATTTACTTTTTTCTCAGCAGCTTTTAACACCTGACCTCTGATATATTTCATAAGTCCGCTTAATGCCTCGCTTGATACATCTACTGCATTCAATACAAAACTTTTGTCTTTATTTTCGGGTTTCATACTTAAATCAGCCATTTCAAGAGCCGTAAGCAATAAAATGCCACTTCCCATTTTACCTGCTGCACCTAAAACCGATACATTTTCTAATTTTTCTGTATAATTCATTTTTTTCTTGTTTAATTATCTAAAAGTCATCAGCTGACTTTCTTATTTAATTTCTGTGTATAATTTTTTAATAAATTCTGGTAATTTAGTATCAAATAACTTTGTAATTCTTACCAATTTGGTTTCCGTTTCTCGAGAAATGCTTTCATACCTTCACCTGATTCGCCATTACCAAAGCTTTCGCCGAATACTTTAGCTTCCAATTCACTACCATTAATAAAAGGTATATTATAGCCTTCTCTTGTAACTTGTTTTACATTTTGTACAGAAAGTTTTCCTTTTGAAGATATTTTCTGTGCAATTTCCATGCAAACATTCATTAATTCTTCAGGTTCAACTACTTTCTGAACCAACCCGATTCTTAAAGCTTCCTCAGCAGAAATAACTTCAGCAGTTGTTAATAGAAATAATGCATTTCCCATTCCTACCAATCTCGAAAGTCTTTGAGTACCAGCATATCCGGGTATTAATCCCAGATTAACTTCAGGTTGACCAAATTTGGCTTTATTACTGGCAATTCTGAAATCGCATGACATTGCCAATTCACAACCACCTCCCAAAGCAAATCCATTAACAGCAGCTATTACAGGAATTTTAAGAGATTCAAAAGAATTGAAAACAGCCTGACCTTTTAATGAAAAAAGTCTTCCTTCTTCCTGATTCATATTTGCCATTTCGGAAATATCGGCACCAGCTACAAATGATTTACCTTCACCTGTAATAATAAGCACCCTCACTTCAAGCTTGCTTTCTAAAGATGTAATAAAGGCATCTAATTCTTCAAATACTTGCGAATTAAGGGCATTGAGTGCTTCTGGACGCGATATTGTTAGAACTGCAATACCTTCGCTAAACTCAATTTTTATTGTTTTAAATTCCATTCTTAGTTATTGTAAATATTTATCAACCAAATTATTTAGTAAATAATTAAAACAATAAAAAAGGAAAATAGTTGAATATAACAGTAAGAAAATTAATTCAAAGAAAAAGAATTAATTTTTGGGATAATAAATAAGCGTGAGTTATTGATTTATCTAAATAAAAAAACCTTTCCAAAATATTTAAACTTCTTAATCAAAAAAAGTTGAAAAAGAAAAAAAATGTTTTTAAATGAAGGAATTATATGAGCATTAAATTAAGTTTTATGCTCTATTTTAATGGATACAAACTTTATAAATTAAACAATAAAATCTTGCTTTTATCCTCCGAAATCGTCGAAGGCTATCATTTCTTTTGGAACACCGTAGTCATCAAGCATTTTCAGAACAGCATCATTCATCATAGGTGGGCCGCATAAATAATATTCTATTTCTTCAGGATCAGGGTGATTCTTTAAATAGTTATCAAGAATTATCTTATGTATAAAGCCTTCATAACCTGTCCAGTTATCTTCGGGCAATGGTTCTGAGAGTGCAATATTAAATTTGAAGTTTGGATTTTCTTTTTCAATTTTCTCAAATTCATCTACATAGAACAATTCTCTTAACGAACGACCTCCATACCAAAAACTTGCTTTTCGGTTGGTATGTCTGGTTTGGAACAAATCGAAAATGTGTGAACGCATAGGAGCCATACCAGCACCACCACCAATAAACATCATTTCGCGTTCGGTTGGTTTAATAAAGAATTCTCCATAAGGTCCTGATATTGTAACTTTATCACCTGGTTTTCTGGAGAAAATAAAAGAAGAACAAATGCCAGGATTTACTTTAATAAACGAATTACTCTTATTATCCCAAGGTGGAGTTGCAATTCGGATATTCAGAATAATCTTATTTCCTTCGGCAGGATGATTTGCCATAGAATAAGCACGGTAAATGGGTTCTGAATTTTTCATTTTCAAATCCCACATCTTGAATTTATCCCAGTCTTCTCTGTATTCAGGTTCTACAAAAATGTCTTTGTAATCAACCTCACATTCAGGAACATCAATCTGAATATAACCACCCGATTTGAAATCAAGGGTTTCACCTTCAGGTAATTTCACAACAAATTCTTTGATAAAAGTAGCCACATTGCGATTTGAAACTACTTCGCATTCCCACTTTTTAATTCCAAAAATTTCTTCAGGTACATGAATTTCCAAATCTTCTCTAACTTTTACCTGACAGCCCAAACGCCAGTGATTTTGTTGCTCTTTACGTGTAAAATAGCCAGTTTCGGTCGGCAAGATAGTTCCACCACCTTTGGTAACCTGACATTTGCACATGGCACAAGTTCCACCACCACCACAGGCTGAAGGTAGGAATATTTTCTCGTTGGCTAAAGTTTGAAGCAAAGTAGATCCGGCCTGAACTTCAATTTCTTTTTCTTCGTTAATTTTAATTTTAACAGGTCCCGATTGTACCAGTTTGGCTTTGGCATAAAGCAATATACCTACCAGCATCACTGTTATCAACAGGAATATAATAACGCTAAGTGCTATAATGAATCCTAAACTCATATTTCTTTCAATTTATATGTTTAAACCAATTAAATTTTAATACCCATAAAGCCCATAAAAGCAATCGCCATCAGACCGGTAAGTATAAATGTGATTCCCAATCCTCTGAGTGGAGCAGGAATATGTGAATATTTGATTTTTTCTCTGATTGCAGCCAAAGTAACAATTGCAAGCCACCAGCCAATACCAGAACCAACCGCATAAACGGTAGCTTCGCCAATGGTTTGATATTCTCTTTCCTGCATAAATAAAGCTGCTCCAAGAATAGCACAGTTTACAGCAATTAATGGAAGAAAAATCCCCAATGCATTGTATAATGGTGGCGAAAATTTCTCTACCAACATCTCTACCAACTGTACAATTGCAGCAATTACTGCAATAAAAACGATAAAACTCAGAAAGCCTAAATCTACATCTTTGTATCCTTCGCCTAACCATGACAAAGCACCGGCTTTTAAAAGATAAGTTTCTACAAGCCAGTTTATAGGTACGGTTATAAGCAATACAAATACTACTGCTACACCAAGTCCCATTGATGTTTTTACGGTTTTAGAAACCGCAAGGTAAGAACACATTCCCAGAAAATAGGCAAATACCATATTATCAATGAAAATAGATCTTACAAATAAATTAAATAAATTCTCCATAATGTCGGAATGTATATTATTAAAGTTTATTTTTCAATTAAATCACGATTTTTACTTCTTTGTATCCAGATGATAGTTCCTACGGTAATCAGAGCCATCGGAGGTAAAATCATCATTCCGTTATTCACATAACCAGCCTGATAAAAAGAATCAGGAATAACCTGCATTCCAAGTATTTTCCCATAACCCAAAAGTTCTCTAAAAAAGGATACAACAACTAATATTAAACCATATCCTAATCCATTTCCAATTCCGTCAAGGAAAGATTGCCAGGGCTTATTAGCCATTGCGAAAGCCTCCAGTCTTCCCATCAGAATACAATTGGTAATAATTAAACCTACAAATACCGATAATTTCTTACTTACATCATAAACAAAAGCTTTTAACAGCTGGTCAACAATAATAACCAAAGCTGCAATTACTACCAATTGAACTATAATACGTATGCTTGGCGGAATTCCGTTTCGCATTATGGATATAATCAGATTGGAAAAAGCAGTTACTATCATAACAGACAAAGCCATAACAATAGCAGGTTTCATTTGAACAGTAACAGCCAAAGCTGAACAAATACCCAAAACCTGAACCGTTATCGGATTGTTGTCGTTAAATGGTCCTTTGAGTAATTTTAAATTTTGAGCCGAAAACAAAGACTCTTTCTTTTTTACTTGATTTGTATCACTCATATCGATTATTGTTTTTTGTTTTTAGTTAAAAATCCCTGATAGTCAGTAAGACAATCAAATAACATTTTTTCTAAACCTTTACTGGTAATTGTTCCTCCTGAAATGGCATCCACACCGTGCATATCGCCATCTTTGGCACCCCCTTTTACTGTTTGGATAGATGTAAATTTGCCTTCTTTATCAAAAATAGTTTTATTCTGGAACTGAGACTGAAATGCTTTTCCGTCAATTTCAGCTCCTAAACCAGGCGTTTCTCCTTTATGGTCAAACATTGAGCCGATTACAGTATTCATATCTGTTTTAAAAGCCATATAACCCCAGATAGGGCCCCAAAGTCCTTTGCCTCTAAGAGCTAAAACAAAAGCAGTGTCTCCGTTATCCTGCTTAGCTATGTAAACTGGCAACTGACGATCTTCGGGTTTCTTTTTCAATTCATAATAAAGATCAAGATCAAAAGCTTTTACATTTTCAATTTTTTCTCCTTTGTTATTAACAACATAGGTTTCTGTAATATACTTTTTGTAAAGCTCTTCGGCATTTTTTACTGTGCTTTCAATATTTACAGAATTGAGAATATTTTGCATTTTCTCAACCCTTTTGTTATTTTCCTGAAAAGGTTTTAATTGTATAGCTGCTATTGCCAGTGCAATTGCAACAACTACAACCATTACAGAAGAATAAATGAATATATATTTATTACTGAACATTATTATATATTTTTAATTTGTAAAATCAATTAACTGCTTTTTTTGCTCTTTTTAATCTTCTGTTTATATTTGCTTCCACCACATAATAATCTATCAAAGGGGCGAATGTATTCATTAATAAAATTGCCAGCATCATACCTTCAGGATATGCCGGATTGAAAACCCTGATCATTATAGCAAATATCCCTAATATAAAGCCATAAATATATTTTCCTTTATTAGTTTGTGATGCAGAAACCGGATCAGTTGCCATAAATACAGCTCCAAATAGAAATCCACCCATAACAATATGAGTTAATGGATCTACTTTCATATATTCGTTGGCTGCAAACATATTAAATATAAGAGTCATAAAAACGCCTCCCAGTATGGTCGAAAGCATAATTCTCCAGCTACCTATACCTGTAAATATCAGAATTGCAGCACCAATCAGAATGGCTAATTTGGAAGTTTCGCCAATGGAACCAGGTATAAAACCCAGAAACATATCCATAAAAGAAGTATGATCTGCAATATTTTGCCCCCAATTGCCAAGTGGAGTTGCTCCCGAAAAACCATCAACGATTCCTTTACCTTCGGTTAAACCAGCAATCCAGATTTTATCTCCTGTAATCTGAGCAGGATAAGCAAAAAATATAAATGCTCTGGCTATAAGAGCCGGATTAAAAACATTCATTCCGGTTCCACCAAAAACTTCTTTACCGAAAATAACAGCAAATGCAGTAGCTACCGATAACATCCATAAAGGAATATCAACCGGAACTATCATCGGAATCAACATACCCGAAACCAGAAAGCCTTCATTCACTTCATGTCCGCGATATTGAGCAAAAATAAACTCAATACCCAAACCGGTAATATAAGATACAGCAATTAAAGGTATCACTTTAATTGCACCGAAAATAAAATTATCAAATATACCATTGGTTTCACCTATTGATAATGAATGTTGATAACCCACATTCCACATTCCGAAAAGCAAAGCCGGCATCAATGCAATTAAAACCACGCTCATGGTTCTTTTCATATCGATGCTGTCGCGGATATGACTGCCCTTAAAAGTTACTTTTTTAGGAACATATAAAAATGTTTCAATTGCATCAAAAGTTGATTGCAATTTTTCATATTTGCCTCCTTTTTCAAAGTTCGGCTTAATTTTATCTAAATAATTTCTTAATGCTTTCATTTATAATATTGTATATGAAATCAACAAATTCTTAATTCATTTCTTTGCGAATCAAATCTAAACCCTTACGAATAATAGATTGAATTTCAGTTTTGGAAGTGTCGATAAATTCTACCAAGGCAAAATCTTCTTCATCCACTTCATAGATTCCCAGTTTTTCCATCATATCAATATCTTCTGCCAAAATGGCTTTAATCATTTGCATGGGCATAATATCCATAGGAAGAACTTTTTCGTATTCACCTGTAATTACGTAAGCTCTTTCGCCACCATGATAATTGGTATCTATGGTGTATTTTTTCACAGGTGTTAACCACGAAAAATATGATTTTGAAAAACTGAATTTGTCTAAACCCGGCAAAGCCCAGCCAAAGAATTCGTGAAAATCTCCTTCAGGAATTACGGTTATCTGATGATCATAAAATCCCAAATATGCTTTTTCTGAAATTTTTGATCCTGTTAAGGCATTACCACTGATATATCTTAAATTACCTGACTTAACATTGTCTTTAACAAGTGCTGAAATACAAGTATTTCCTATTACTTTCGCATATTTGGCATGAAGCAGTTCTGAACCACTTAAAGCGATTATTTTAGAGGCATCATATTTGCCTTCGTGGAATAATTTACCGATTAACAAAACATCCTGAGGATTTACAAACCAAACAATATCACCTTTATTAATAGGATTGATATGATGTATCTGAACTCCAACATTTCCTGATGGGTGTGGTCCTGAAAAATAAGTGATTTCTACATTTTTCGAATTTGAAAATACTTTTGAAGTATTGATACAGGAATGCAAATTTAAATGAATCTTACCTGAAGTTAATTTTGCCAAAGCATCTATTCCTAATTGGAAAATATCGCCTTTGCCATGCAATATAAAATCATAATCGGGTGCCAAAGGAGCTGAATCAAATCCAGAAATAAAAATTGCTTTTGGTGTATCCGATGGATTGGCAATTATAGTATAAGGACGTTGGCGAATATAAGCCCAGACTCCGCTATTAAGTAATTTTTCGGTTATCTGCTCTTTATTCAGATCATTAGGATTGGCTTTACCAAAATCAATAGCCTCCTGATTTGCAGATGCTGTAATCTGAATCTCTTCAATTACACGTTTTTCTCCTCTGATTATGGCTTTAACGGTTCCGCTTACAGCTGAAGTAATTTTAATTCTTTCATCGGTTTTATTAAAGAAAACCGGACTTCCGATTTTTACTTCATCCCCTTCTTTAACCAATAATTTGGGTGAAAATCCATGAAAATCAGATGGTTTTAATGCAAATTCAGTAATTGAGCTGAAATCAGTAATTGTTTTTTCCGATTCACCTTTTAATCTGATGTTTAAACCTCTATTAATTTTGATTTGTTTCGACATAGTATTAATAATCAATGATTACTAAGTTTATTTATAATGTAAAAAAACAAAATACACTTTCAACAATTGCAATATTGTACAGTATATATTGTAATACAAATATAAATACTTATAATTAAATGGCAACTTTTATTGTGATTTTAATAACAAGGCTACGTTTAAAAAGTTTCAAAAAATATTGCATTTAAAACTATTTTCCTTGCAAATACAATATATGTAGTTGATTTTCTGTGACAAAAAAACTGTTTCTAATTTAAAGAAATTACAAAACGACAGTCCATTACTACTCCCAATTTTTATTTTCCTAATGTGTCTTACTCATACTCTCAGGAATACATAAAATATAGTCAGCTTTGTTAATAAATTCATGAGACAAGGTATCCATATTTTCCTGTTCTATACTGGAAATAGTAAGAATCTTCAATTTAGGTTTATCTTCTTTTAGATACCAAACAATACTTTCAAAATCGTCGGAATGATATGTTCCATTGTAATGCAGAAAAACCTTTCCCTTATTCCAATTTTTAAGAATAAAATGAGCCATAGTAGCATCTTTGGCAGCCTGTGCTTTGGGTAAATTAGGAGTTACATGCGAAGCTACCATGGCACTGCTATCGATTTTCAACAATTTTTTGTAGCAATTTAAATCTGCATAATAAGCAATGGGTAAGGGTGCAAAAAATGATTTTGCTTCTTTGTCTGTTGCATCCAATGCTTCAAAACCGCCTTTGTTTACCATAGATGCATATCGACGGGGAATATTTGTTGCTTTAAAAGGAATTTTATTTTTACGTGCAAACTCAAGCAATGGTTTATAATCAGTTTTATAATTTGGCCATAACTTAGCTTCAGCTTCAAAGTTACTTACTTTTATTTTACCAGAAGTAAACTCATCTATTAGCAGTTGATTGTCAGCTTCAAACATTTCGGCACCCAATACCAATTGATCTTTTTTTATGCTGTATAAATCTTTGGTTAGCTCCAATTCCAACCAATGACAAATAGGATTGTCATGCAATTCTCCAAAAAGAATAATATCAGCATTGCTGGCATCAATTAATAGTTTTTCGTAAGAAGTGAGATTCCCATTTTTGTCAAATAATAAATATGCAGGTTTATCACTTACCATTGAGCAAGTTAGTACCAATAATAAGATGGCTATTAATTTTGTTTTCATGTGGAATTATTTTAAATTATTTATAGGTCACCTACCTGCCGGTAGGCATGGAATACGTCATAATAATATCTTTGATTTGCACCAAAGTTTTGGGATTATTTTTGAGTGAAATAATTCTTTATTTCTGTTTTAATTCATCTGCATGAAACATAAAAGGCAATAAATCAGCAATTTTTTCAATTATATGAATATCACCTTTAGTGCCCATTAAAATCACTTTCAGAGGTTGATTTTGTTTAGTTTCATATTCTGACATCACCTGACGACAAGATCCACAGGGAGAGATTGGGAAATTTACATCGAATCTTTCTGAGAAAGCAGTAATTGCAATTATTTTCATGGGAACATTGGGATAATGAGATGATGCTGCGAACATAGCAACTCTTTCTGCACACAAACCTGAAGGATAAGCTGCATTTTCCTGATTATTACCAGTAACTATTATTCCATTTTCTAATAAAATAGCGGCACCAACATTAAAACCTGAGTAAGGTGCGTAAGCCGATTTCGTTGAAATTTTAGCTTTTTCAAGCAAAAGTTTTTCTTCTTTAGATAGTTCATCAACTGTGTGATAAATCGAATAACGTATTTTTACTTCTTTTTCTTCCATAACTTTCTTTTTCAGTTTATGAAATTCAAAATTACAAATAATATTGAAGTAAATATAAAAAATTATTTTTGTTTTATTGCTGTTGTTCTTGAAAACATTAAAAAAGAGTAAAAGAAAGCAAAAAAAGTAACTCCAGCTTGAGACTCAATTGTATCTTCATTAATCATTGACAAACATAGAATTATAAAAAAAGACAAAAAATAAAAATCTTTAAATGAGCCATTAATTAAAGCAGGATAAATCAAAAAACATACAAAGATTAGAAACCCAATTAGTCCAAAAGCAGAGAATATAGATAGATATTGATTATGCGATCTTAATTTTTGACCAGCTAAGTCTGAATTCATTTCCCTTAACTGCTTATCGTAAACATTAACCATATCACCTGTTCCAACACCAAACCAAAAATTATTTTTTATTATCTCTGTTGCTGCTTTCCAAAGTTCAAATCGTTGAAAAACTGAGTGACCACGAGTATTTCGAGAAACCTTATAGGAATTATATTCAAATAATATCTTATATAATCTTGTATGCAAACCTGGATGCTTAAGATAAATTATATTTGCATATCCATTTTCTATCGCTTTTACTTCATTATCATTTAATGCGTTAACACCATCTGCATCTTTACGAAGGCCTTTTGAGTTTAAAAACCTAATCAAAGTATTTGATAAATTTTGTCCCATCCTATCATTGCTATCTATGCTAATTTTACTTCTTATTGCCCATGATTGTTTAAGCTCTTCAGGACAAATATATAATCCTATAAAATTTCCATTTTCAACTCCTGAGTTTATTGTGTCATGATAATATAAGTAACCTCTTGATGTAGTTCTTTCTAAATTTTTGAAATTTATATTCTCAACAGTAAAATAAGAATGAATAGTAGTTCTTACAAACAAAAAAAGAATTAGAGGTAAAGTAATTAAGATAGTTAACAAAATTAATTTATAAGTCCATTTCTTGAAATAAAATATAAAATAAACAATAAAAATCAAGAAAAATAAAAACAATATAGTAATACCTGTAACTGATTGTAATATAAACAGAAAATAAAACAACCAAATTATGAATACAATAATAATATATCTTTGTGCTTTTGAAAACACATCCTCTTTGTGTGCAAAATAAAATAATATACAAATAGCCAAACAAATATTTAAACTAAATCGAATATGTGATATAAAAACTGATATTTGTCGAATATCTGAAACTTCATGTGTTAAATATACATAATAGCAAGTAATAGATGCAAATAAAACGGAGGCAACAAAAAAGGATAAAACTAATCTAAATTTTTTTTCATCGATTTTTGGAGTTGTACTGATTATTAGCGGCAATAATAGAATTGGAACTTTAGTACGTAAATCTTTAAATGCATAATTAAAATCGGAAGTATAAAGTAAGCCTATAAGATGCAACAAAAATATTGATGAAAAAATCAAAGCAGGCTTATTGAAAAAGAATTCTTTGATTTTCTTGAAAATATTCTTGTCGAACGACCAGTTAGCTAACAAAATAATTTGCGAAACACTCATCAAAACATTAGAAAGAGGTAAGCCTATAGCTAACAAAATCAAACCTAAAAGGTAAATATCGTTGCGATTAATTGTTTTTTTTATAAGCATTTAAGTGTCTGATAAATTCAAAAGTCGTGACATTTTACCACAAAACCCTTGTTAATAAGGGCTTTAAAATACATTTTACTTATTTTTGACTCGTAGTTTTCCCAATTAATTTTTGAAATTTTACTGAATCATTTAGCAATTCAATAGCTTTAGTAATTTCTTTGTCATCAGAAAGTGATGCTTCAATACTTCCCTTTTGATAGAAATATCGATTTGCAATTTCGATTTTAATTAAGGTTTTTATTTCAGCTTTATTTTTAATAAGATCAGCATTTTTATCGTGTATTAGTTTATCTTTTAATGCTAGGTATTCTGTTTTTATAGCATCAAAATAATTTTCTTTTTCTGCAATTGCTTTTAATTCAGCAAGATATTTTTCACTTCTAGTAGTATAATCATACTCTTTCCCAGTTATAAATTTTAAAAAATCATCATATATAGCATCCGTTACAACAAATTCCCTAGGAGAACTAATATTAGCATTTTTCCTTTTAAAATTATTTGCGTAATCAAAAATTAAAAACTTTGTCAATAAACTTATAGCTATATTGCTTGTTTTTTCAGGATCTAGCACAAGATCTGGTTCGATTCCACCACCATCATATACTGTCCTGCCTCCTTTAGTTTTAAAAGCGGTTTTTAAAGAATCAGGGATTTTTCCAGGATTTCCATCTTCATCTTTATGAGCATAATCAATAACCTGAATACATCTACCACTTGGAATATAATATTTGGCGATAGTAATTTTTACTTGAGCATTATAACTTACAGGAAATACATTTTGCACCAAGCCCTTTCCATAGGTTTTTTGACCAACAATTAAACCCCTATCCAAATCTTGAATAGCTCCAGATACTATTTCTGATGCTGAAGCACTATTCTTATCAACTAAAATTACTAAAGGAATATTATTATCTATAGCTTGATCTATTGTTTTGTGAGAGAAATTACGCTCACTTACTTTCCCTTTTGTGCTTACAACCAATTGTCCTTTATCAACAAAAATATTGACAATATTAACAGCTTCTTGCAGCAAACCACCTCCATTTCCTCTCAAATCAATGATAATAGATTTTACTTTGTCATTATCTTTTAGCTTAAGGAATGCTTCTTTCACATCTCTTCCTGCATCTTGTGTAAAACTGCTTAATTTAATATACCCAACATCTTTTCCCACAACACCAGAAAAAGGGACATTTTGCAGCTTTATTTCTTCACGAGTCAATACTTTTTCTATTGGTTTGGATTCGCCTTCTCTTTCAATTAACACAGTTAAGTTAGTACCTGGTTGTCCCTTAAAAATTGAGCTTATATCGCTTTGCGATTTGCCTTTAGCTGATTGCTTATTTACCTCAATAATTTTATCACCTGGAATTAATCCAGCTTTAAAAGCAGGAAAACCTTCATAAGGATCAGAAATTACAACATATTCGCCATTTTGATGAATCAAAGCCCCCACTCCACCATATTGACCAGTTGTCATTAATTTATAATCTTCTATGTCCGATTCGGGAATGTAAACAGTATAAGGATCTAAATTATCAAGCATCGCATCAATACCTTTCTTCATCAAGTCACCTGAGTTTACTTCATCCACATAATTAAGGTGTAGTTGGCGATAAAGAGTAGTGAAAATTTCTAGGTTTTTAGAAATTTCAAAATCATTATTTTTTTGTGCAAATCCGGATAATCCAAATACAACAAAAATTACAAGTAAAATTTTTAATTTTAAGAAGTTGAAATGTACCATTTTATAATATATTTTATAATTATTAAGGAACTGGATCATAACCGTTACCACCCCATGGATTACAAGAAAGAATTCGTTTGATAGTAATCCATCCACCCTTAAAAGGACCATGTTTTTTTAACGCTTCAATACCATAAGCAGAACAAGTAGGTGTATAACGACAAGAAGCCGGAAAATATGGAGAAATAGTATATTGATAGACCTTTATTATAAGTATAAAAAGTTTACCTAATATATTTTTCATCCTTCTACTATTAATTAATATAAACTGTTTAACTAAATAAAAATATATGGCTAAACAATTATTTTATTGTTTTAAACGCTGTAAAATTAAGATTATTTTCTCTACTATTAAATTGTATGAAAAATTTTCTTTTCTATTGTAAATAATTGCAAATACAATTTGTTTATCTTTGATTTTCAGAGATTCATACAAAACAGATTTGTTTAACCTATACGCTTCTCTAATTTGTCTTTTAATTTTATTTCGTTCGAAAGCTTTTTTAAAATATCTTTTTGGAACAACAATTAGTATTTGGGCATGGTAATTGGTAACACAATCCTGATATATCCATTTAATTTTAAAAGGATTTAAATAAAAAGATTTACCATTAGCAAATAAAAAATCAATTGACTTTTTGCTACATAATCGCTCTTCTTTTTTAAATGTCAGCATTTGAGTATAAAAATAAAGAGACGTTGAAATTCAACGTCTCTTATATTGAATTTCAATTTATTTTATTTCTTTTTTGCAAGTTTTATCAAAAACTCTTCAATAGCCATCGTCATTGATGGTGATGTTTTTGTGGGTGCACTTATTGTCAGATTTAGGCCACTTTCAATTATTGCTGTAGCAGTAGTTGGACCAAACCCAGCAATAATTTTTTCTCCTTGTTCAAAATCAGGAAAATTATTAAATAAGGATTTTACACCTGAAGGACTAAAAATGACCAACATATCATATTTATTAATATCAATAACAGATTTAAGATCACTGTCAACGGTTTTGTAAATTATTGCCTTTGAATACCTTAGCTCATTTTTGTCCATTAATTCAGGCATATCTTGTTTGTGAATATCTGAACAAGGAAGTAAAAATTTATCTTCTCTATGTTTTAAAATAATATCCATTAATTCAGGAAAAGTTTGTTTACCATGAAAAATTTTCCTTTTGCGATATTGAACATATTTCTGAAGATAAAGCGCAATTGCTTCTGAAATACAAAAATATTTTGTAACATCAGGAACATCAAACCTAACTTCTTTTGCAATTCTAAAGTAATGATCTACAGCATGCCTACTTGTAAATATTACTGAATTATAATCGGCTAAATTTATTCTATCTAAACGAAACTCTCTACCTGGAATGCCTTCTATTTTAAAAAATTTATGGAAATCCATTTTTAAATTATACTTTTCAGCTAAATCACGGTAAGGTGATTTTTCTGTATCTGCTGGAGCTGGTTGAGAGATAAGGATATTTTTTACTTTCATAATTGAAATAAGATATTTTTTTTCAGCAATATTATTAAAAAACTTATATCTTGCTGTTAATCAATCCAATAATAATTTTTACTATGATTAATATTGGTAATATTTCGAGGGTGCAAAGATACAAAAATAAATAGAACTGAGAAAACTTTGAATAACTTACTCCAATGATAAAATATCTAATATATTTTATCATACTCAATATCAATACAATTACAATACCAAATATTGTTGAAATAGAACTTATTGCTGCATTTGAATAAACCATAAAAAGTAAAAATGGTAGCAAAACAATACCAATTATAAGATTAAAAATAAATCCATTTAACATATAAACATAAGAAGCCGAAGTGTTTTTAAATAAAACACCAATAAATTTGGTTGCTATTTGTTTGAAAAAATAAAGGAGTGTGATTCCAACTAAAATTTTAAGAAAAAAAGAGAATGAATAAAAATCAAAAATATGGTAGGTTTGAGTAATTTTAAAAATAAAAAGAGAGAAACTTAAAAAATAGATTATAATAAAGTTTATTGCAATTCGTTCTTTAAATAAATCTCCATCTCTAATTAATTGGTTAATAGTTCTATTAGAATAAGTAGCTTTAAATATTTGTTTCAATCGTTTGCGAGAAAAAATAAGCGTCCATGCTAATATCGAAAAACAAATAAGGAGTAACAAAGCAATCCAATCATAAGCATATCCTTTTCTTTCAACGGGATGAATATTTTTTACTACCAACTGATGAGATGTAAACATTGATTCCCTCTTGGCTACAAGTAAATTAGGAGTTTTTTTAATAAAATGAATATAAGCATAATCAAAAAAATATTTATAACTTAAAGAATCCTGCTGGAGTTGCAACGAATCGGATTTAGTTAATTTATTGAGGCTATTATTGGGCTTACAAAAAACATTATAGCTGTTAATTGTATCAATTTTCAAGTTGTTAAAATTAGTATCGCCCTGCATCATTTATTTTTTGCAAAATTAATTTTATTATAGTAAAAAAATAAAAAAAAACGACGGATTGTTTGCTACAATCCGTCGAGGTAGTATTGAAAAAAACTTTTTGTTTAATATTTATATGCTAAATTAAACATCAAACCGAGATTAATAGTTAAAGCAGAAGATATTGGTTTTGAAATCATTTGATTATATTTAACCTCAAAATTAGCACTTATTAACTCATTAAAATCAAGCATAAAGCCAGCATAAGGTGAAAATCCAAAATCTGATGTTAAAGAAGAGCCAGCAAACAAAGTTTCTTCATCTCTAAAAAATTTTGTTTTTTCTTTGTTTGTTGATATTTCTAAATTATGATTTACAACATAAAAACCAGTTCCCAAACCTACATAAGGTTTAAATTTTTTCATAGGTGAAAAATAGAATTCAAAATTCAAGGTAAATGGATAAAAAGTAGAAGCACCACCAGTTGACAAAACGGTGAGATTCAAAGCAGTGTCTCTATTATTTTCACCCCATGCTACACGGGTAAATATAGTATCTATTTGACTAAGATAAGTATCTTTAAATTTAGAACGGTAAAAATTAAAACTTGCTCCAAAAGCAAATCTATCTGATATAAAATACTTTGCTTGCAAACCCGCTCCCATACCAATATTTACGTTTTTGCTATAATCGCGACCAATGGGGATTGAAAAACCAGCACTTGCACCAATAAATGTTTTTCCTTCCATATATTTTTTATATACTTTCGCTTCGTTGGGTGAATTTATATTTAATTCAAACGAAGAATAACTCATTTGTGCATTTATTGTTTCAATTATTAGAAAAAAGGCAACGAAGAAAAAGAATATTTTTTTCATGTTTTATAATTTTAATTAAATATTGATTAACTACATAAAGCCATATTCTTAATTAATTATGACTATTTAATATATTTTATTATTGATTTTTAACTTTACTTAAATTTTATCCAAAAGTATTAATTTTTTTCAATTCAATTAGCATAAATTTCTTATTTTTATTTTCATTATATATTTCTTTTATTATTGAAGAGTTTTCATTCTTTATTTTGGTAGCAATTTGCAACAAAAATTGTTTTAAATTTAATAATTGATGTATCATTATGGTGTTGTTTTAATTATGTTATTAAAATAGCCGATATATAAAAATATTTAGTTTTATTAATAGATAACAAGCAAAAAATTATTACAAAATATTTTTTTATAGATAGTTAAGTCACTTTAAACAATATGAAAGTATATTTGTTATTTTAAAATATCTAGAATAATTTGCCCAAAATTTTCAATTAAATAATAAAATAATTTTTGTATGTTTGTATCGTAATCAAAAAATATGTTTGTGATTATTTAGGAAGTATAATAATCACAAACATATTATTATCTTTGTATCAATAAATCTCTATTTATTAATCTGAATTAATGGAAGGAATGAGCGAAAAAGAAGAAAATCATAAAATGAAAACGAGAAGAGAGTTCTTACAAGAAGTTGGAATTATTGGTGTTGGAACAGTTTTAGCAGGAACTGCTATTTTAGCAGGTATCAATTATGATAAGAAGAAAACACCTGGTGCAAGAGTTAAAGTACTTACAGCTGAAAACGAACTCCTTGAAATCGATAAAAATGATGCAACTAAAGTAAAGAAATTTAAAGCCGATGACCTTACTTTTCTTCAAAAGCAAGCACGTGAAGGAATATCTGGAAAGCGTTGGGTAATGGTTGTTGATTTGTCTAAATGCAAAAATGCACGTAAATGTATGAGTGCATGTCAGGACGCACATCGTTTACGACCAGAACAACATCATATCAATGTGTTAAAAATGCAGGAGTCAAAAAGCACACCTCCATTCTATATGGCAAAACCTTGTCAACATTGCGACAATCCTCCTTGTGTTGCGGTTTGTCCTGTGGATGCAACCTATAAAAGACCGGATGGCATCGTATTGATTGATAATGAAAGATGTATAGGGTGTCGTTTTTGTATAGCAGCTTGTCCTTATAGTGCAAGAGTATTCAATTGGACAGAACCACTTCACGCAGAAGAAGATAAAGATGTAGTTTACAATGCAGAACTTAATGTTCCTCAGAAGAAAGGTACCGTTAGCAAATGTTGTTTTAGTGCTGATATGTTACGAGAAGGCAAGATGCCTTATTGTGTATCTGCTTGTCCTAATGGTGTTTATTATTTTGGTGATGAAAATGAAGATGCAGTAACCAATGGAACAACAAAAGAAACGGTTAGATTTAAAAAGTTATTGGAAGATAATGCAGGTTATAGATTAATGCCCGAATTAGGCACAGATCCAAGAGTATATTATTTACCTCCCAAAAACAGAATAGCACCCTTTCAAGATATAGACAAACCTGAAGCTGAAGAACATATTGAAAATAATCATGCATAATTTATTATTATATGATGGATCAATTAAAACAAAATAAAATAACATCTGATTTATTGAGCCATATCAGGCTTAATTATAGTTTTAAACTATGGATGGGTTTCCTGTTAACAACATTTGCTATTTGCTTATATGCTTATGCAACTCAATTAGAAAATGGTTTAATAGTTACAGGACTAGGCGATTACGTTTCATGGGGAATGTATATATCCAACTTTGTGTTTTTTGTAGCAACCAGTTTAATTGGGATGCTTATTAGTTCGGTACTTATACTTTCGGGTGCCAAATGGGCGGCTCCTTTAGCCAGAATTGCCGAAATTATAGCTCTTGCTTTTGCAGCAGTTGCAGGTTTGGTAATTGTTTCGGATATGGGGCGTCCTGAACGACTAATTAATGTTTTTTTATATGGAAGAATTCAATCTCCTATATTATGGGACGTTACGGTAGTTACTGTTTATGTACTTATAAGTACTTTATTACTTTATTTGCCTTTAATTCCCGATATGAAAATTTGTTATGAGAAATTAGATAAAACTCCTAAATTACTCAGAAATATCTATAAAATGCTTTCACTTAATTGGGTTGGATCAATAGAGCAACAAAAAATTATTAAAAAATCTATTTTCATTTTATCCATTTTAATTATTCCGGTTGCATTGGCAATACATACTGTAACTTCATGGTTATTTGCGAGTACTTCAAGGGTAGGATGGGATAGTAGTATTTTCGGACCATATTTTGTTTCCGGAGCCTTTGTTTCCGGTTCTGCTGCGGTTATTATTGCTATGGCTGTTTACAGAAACTCATACAACCTTAAAGATTACATTACAGATATGCATTTTGATAAAATGGGTAAACTATTAGTCCTAGTTTCATTAGTATATCTTTATTTTAATTTAAATGAATATATGGTGCCCGGCTATAAAATGAAAAAATTTGACGCTATGCATTTACATGATTTATTTACAGGAAGTCATGCATTCTTATTTTGGTCGGTTCAGTTATTCGGACTTGTTATTCCGATAATTTTATTGTTGTTCAAAAAGATGAGAAAACCTACTCCTATGGTAATTATTGCTTTGTTTGTAATATTTGGAGCTTGGTTTAAAAGATATATTATCGTAATTCCAACCATGGAACATCCTTTTTTACCAATACAAAATGTTCCATTTAGCTTTAAAGTTTATACACCCACTCTTACAGAGTCACTTATTACTCTAGCACCAATTGTTTTAGTGTTAATAATAATTACCTCTTTATCAAAACTTATCCCAATTATACCAGTTCAGGAAACGATTGAGCATTACGAAGAAGAAACCAAATAAATCATTTATTATGCTAAGAAATAATATCAATATAAAAATAACAACAGTATTTATAATTATTGCGTTCTTTTGTTTGCAAATAAATGCTCAACGCTGGGATATTCCAGCTGATAAGAAGGCAAAAAACAGCTATATAAAGTTTGATGATAATACTGCAAAAGAAGGTGATGCAATTTACACAAAAAATTGCAAATCTTGCCATGGAGATATGGGTAAAGCAAATGCTATAAAAACCTTAAATCCTCCTCCACCTGATTTATCATCTGCATTAACTCAGGCATTAACAGATGGAGAGTTATTGTATATTCTTAATACCGGCAGAAATGCAATGCCTAATTTTAAGAATACATTATCTGAAGAAGAACGCTGGAAATCAATTTCATATATCAGAAGTTTTAACAAACAATATGTTCAGGTTTTGTCAAAAACAGATCCTACCAAGAGTAAATTGGTTAGAATTAATTTAAACTTTGATAAAAAAACAAATAAGATTAAAGTATCTGTTATTGCTAATGAGTCAACAGGAGTTGTGGTTTTAAAAGATGCAGAAATTATGTTGTTTGTAAACAGGTATTTTGGTAAATTACAAATTGACAAAACCATAAGAACTGACAGTGAAGGAAATGCGATTTTCAGCTTTCCTAAAGACTTACCTGGCGATAAACTTGGCAATCTTGATGTTATAATTAAAGTAAATGATGAGATTTATGGAGAAATTGAATCAGTAAATAAATTAAAAATTGGAATACCTACAGATAAACCTAGTTTAACAGCAAAAAGAGCTATCTGGAATGTACTGAAATTAGCTCCATGGTGGATTATTATTACTTATACTTCAATAGTTTTGGGTGTTGGTTTCTTTTTATTGTTAATTATCAAAAACTTATTAAAAATCAGAAAATTAGGTGAGAGCTCTTAGTTCTTAAACAATATTCACTAAAAAAATCAATAAAAATATCTCAGATGAAAAAAATTATTCTTATTTCTTTTGTTTTCTTAATAGCAATTGTTTTTAAATCACAGTCTCAGGTTGACCAATCTCCTGAAGTTGGTGTTTTTGAACATCTTGATGAAACACTTCCATTGGACCTGAAATTTGTAAACGATAACAATCAAACGGTTGTTTTAAGAGACTTAATAAACAAACCTACCATACTTTCTTTTGTATATTTTGATTGCCCGGGATTATGCAGTCCATTGTTAGATGGCGTTGGTGATGTGATTAAAAGAACCAATCTGGAATTAGGAAAAGATTATCAAGTTATTACTATTAGTTTTAATTTCAGGGATACACCGGAAAAAGCAAAGCAAAAAAAAGAAAGATTTGTTGAAAAATATTCCAATGGAAAAGGTGATGGATGGATATTTTTAACGACAGATAGTTTAACAATATTCAAAATTACAGATGCAGCAGGTTTTAAAACCAAAGCAGTAGGTTTAGATTTTATCCATCCATCTGCAATAATAGCTATAAGTCCAAAAGGAAAAATTACAAGATATCTTTATGGAATAAATTACTTGCCTTTAGATTTTAAAATGGCAATTATTGAAGCTAATAAAGGGCAATCAAGACCTACTATTCAGAGATTAATGCAAATATGTTACAGTTATGATCCTGAAAATAAACATTTTACATTGGATATTTTAAAAATTACAGCTACTATTATAATTTTTATATTATTAATATTAGTAGTAACACTATTTATAAAACGAAAAATAAAAAAATAAGTTAAGATGAATAATAACGAACATGTAAGTTTTCTTGAACATCAGGGGAAATATAAGGGTATTTTTGCCTGGATATTTGCTACAGATCACAAAAGAATTGCTTTTCTTTATATGTATGCAATTGCTACATTTTTCTTAGTAGGAGCAATACTTGGATTATTAATGCGATTTGAATTGGTTGCACCCGGTGAAACTATCATTAAACCACAAACTTATAATGGCTTATTTACAGTTCATGGTATCATAATGATATTTATGGTTGTAATACCCGGACTTTCAGCCGTATTTGGAAACTTCTTTTTACCAATACTTATTGGCGCAAAAGATGTTTCTTTTCCAAAATTAAATAATTTTTCATGGTGGTTATTTATGTTTGGAAGTATTTTAGCTGTTGCATCACAGTTATTGAAGAGTGGCCCTCCTGATACTGGTTGGACTTTTTATGCTCCTTACAGTACAACTACAGGAACCAGTGTTATTATAGCTACTACTGCAGCTTTTATTTTAGGTTTTTCCTCAATATTAACCGGTCTGAATTTTATAGTTACAGTTCATAGAATGAGAGCACCCGGAATGAAGTTTTTTAATATGCCATTATTTCCATGGTCAATTTATGCAACTGCCTGGATACAATTACTTGCTACACCGGTTGTTGGGATAACATTAATCATGCTTATTGCTGAAAGATTATTTGGTATCGGTTTCTTTAACCCTGATTTAGGTGGAGATCCTGTGCTATTTCAACATTTATTCTGGATTTATTCGCATCCGGCTGTTTATATTATGATTTTACCTGCTATGGGTGTAATTACTGAAATTATTCCTACTTTCTGCCAAAAAAGGGTGTATGGTTATAAAGCTATAGCTTTGTCGAGTCTGGCAATTGCTGGTGTCGGATTTCTTGTTTGGGGTCATCATATGTACACATCAGGTATGAGCGAACAAGCCAGATGGTTCTTTTCATTGTTAACCTTTATTGTTGCTGTTCCCAGTGCTATCAAAGTATTTAATTGGATTTCAACTATGTATAAAGGTTCTATTGACATGAAACCTCCGTTTATATTTGCTCTTGCATTTATTTTCCTCTTTATGATCGGTGGACTAACTGGTTTAATTTTAGGTTCTGTTGCAACTGATATTCAGGTTCATGATACCGCATTTATTGTTGCTCATTTTCATTATATTATTTTCGGTGGTATGGGTTTTGCTTTTTTTGCTGCTATTCATTATTGGTTACCAAAAATGTATGGTAAAATGTATAACTTTAAACGTGCAAATATTGCAGCGGTTTCTCTTTTTATTGGATTTAATCTCTTGTATTTCCCTCAATTTATTATTGGAATTCAGGGAATGCCCAGAAGATATTTTGATTATCTTCCAAGATTCCAATGGGCTCAGGTACTATCAACTATTGGAGGCGTAATATTGATCTCAGCCATTATTCTTATGATTTATAACCTGATAATGGGTGTAAGAAAAGGTGCAAAAGCTCCATCAAATCCATGGAAGGGTTCTACTATGGAATGGCAGATTCCTTCACCACCTTCCCTTGAAAATTTTGATACTGCTCCTGTAGTTAAAGAAAATCCTTATGATTACAACTAAATTTAAATAAATATGAGTGAACATAATATACATACTGAAGAACACAGAGACGATGAGGCTTCCAAATTAGGAATGTGGCTCTTTATTTTTACTGAACTTCTTCTATTTGGAGGTTTATTTCTGGTTTATTCAATTTTCAGGGCTCAATATCCGGCTAATTTCCACGAAAGCAGTTTGGAATTAAGTGTAACTATAGGAGTTATAAACACAGTGGTGCTGCTTTTTAGTAGTATGACCATTGCTATGGCAATTACAGCTATTCAGAAGAAAAACAAAAAACTAACTTTAACACTTATTGGAGTAACATTGTTAATGGCATTGCTCTTTTTGGTTAATAAATATTTTGAGTGGGGTCATAAGTTTGAGCATGGTTTGTACCCTGGTTCAGAATTAATACAACTTTTAGAAAGAGGTCATCATTTGTACTTTAGTTTATATTTCTTTATGACTGGATTACATGCTTTGCATATTGTTGTAGGTATGGTGCTTCTAATTATTTGTTTTGTTAAAGTTAATAAAGGAAGTATAGCACATGATAAATTTGTTTTTCTGGAAAATGGTGCATTATACTGGCATTTGGTAGATTTAATCTGGATATTCCTTTTCCCTCTAATGTATTTAATTTCATAGTAAAAAATAATAAAATGGAAAATAACGGTTCACATATTACAGAATATAAAGTATTGGTTAGAATTTTATTAATTCTATTGTTTTGTACTTTCCTTACCATCGAAATTACGTCTTTTAACTTAGCTGCTTTTACAGTTACAGTGGCATTATTAATAGCCGGCTTTAAAAGTTATTTGGTACTAGCCTATTTCATGCATTTAAAATACGAAAGCTTACTGCTTAAAATTCTGGTAAGTATGGTTTTTGTGCTTTTTATTGTAATTGTTCTTATTACTTTTATTGATTATTCATTCAGATAAAAAACTTATTATATGTTTTCAAACAATTCAAATTTTGTTCAAGGGGTTGATACAGCTTTCTTTGTGATATTGGGAGTTTCAATCTTTTTTCTGATAATGTTAACTACAATAATGATTGTTTTTGTAATTAAATACAATAAGAAAAAACATGCAAAAGCTGTTCAGATTAAAGACAGTTCAAAACTGGAAATCGTATGGACTACAATACCACTTATTCTTGTTTTAGTTATGTTTTATTTTGGATGGAGGGGTTTTATACCAATGCGACAGGTTCCAAGCGACGCTATGCAGGTAAAAGCCATTGGTCAGATGTGGAAATGGACCTTTGTATATCCTGGTAATAAACAATCAGATTCTTTATTATTGCCTATTAATAAAGCTGTAAAAGTAGATTTAATTTCTAAAGACGTAATTCATGGGTTCTCTATACCTGATTTCAGAGTTAAGGAGGATGTAGTTCCAGGTAAAAATAATTATACATGGTTTATACCTGGTAAGCTTGGAAATTTCGATTTGTTTTGTTCGGCTTATTGTGGGCTTAGTCATTCATATATGTTAGCATTGGTAAAAATAGTGCCTGAAGAAGAGTTTAACAAGTGGTTGGCATCGTTACCTTTGAAAAAAGCAGATGATAACAATGAAGGATTTAAAATTCTTGATAAAAACGGTTGTTTTTCCTGTCATTCTACTGATGGAAGAAAAATAGTTGGTCCAAGTTTTAAAGGATTATCTGGTGCTGTAAATCATGAAGTAATAACAGATGGAGCAAGCCGTAAAATTACCGTTGATGATTTGTATCTTGAAACTTCAATTACAGGACCTGATAAAGATATCGTAGCTGGTTATCCTTCAGGTGTGATGAAATCCTACAAAGGTTTAATCAGAGAAAAAGAAATGCCTAAAGTTATAGAATACTTTAAAACATTAAAATAATATTTAAATTTATATAATAAATTTTAAATAAGATTATTCCTGATACTGAAGCTCCGGTATCAGGAATTTCATTAAATACAAAGAAGCAAAAATGTCAATAAAACAAATTTTATTATTGCTGAAAACGATACCTGCCTTGATGAAATATAAGGTTTCTCTGGCAGTTTGCTTTACTGCTATTTCTGGATATATTGTTTATAAAGCCAGTATTGATATGCATTTAATACAACTTGTTCTAGGTGTATTTATACTTGCAGGAGGAGCTAGTGCTTTGAATGAATATCAAGAACGAAATTATGATGCAAAAATGGAAAGAACTAAATTTCGTCCTATACCTTCGGGAAAAATATCACCTCGAAATGCACTCATAATTTCAATTATTTTAATTTTTACTGGTATTTTATTATTATTCCTTTTCTTTGGAAAACTTACCGCAATATTAGGCTTATTTAATATATTTTGGTATAATCTACTATATACTTATCTAAAAAGAATAACACCCTTTGCTGTGGTTCCTGGTTCGTTAACTGGTGCTATTCCAGTATTAATGGGATGGATTGCTGCAGGTGGTTATATCTTCGAATCTACAATAATTTTTATTTCTTTTTTTCTTTTTTTATGGCAAATTCCACACTTTTGGCTATTAATACTAAAATATGGTAAGGAATATGAAGAAGCAGGATTTCCAACAATTAATTGTAATGTGAATTCCAAAAATTTAAAAATGATTATTTTCTCATGGATAATTGCTACATCTGCATCTTCAATTTTTATTCTATTTTTTATTTTAAATACATCGATGCTGTTTTTAGTAACAATTCTTTTATTGAATATTATATTTGTTGGTTTTTTCGCAAAGCTTACTTTTGCAAAACATACAGAGCTTAACTTAAAGAAATCAATCATTAGTATTAATATCTATATGTTTCTTTTTATGATATTGTTATCAATTTATCATCTTTAAAATCACCTTATAACTGCTTCCTAAATATCAATAACAAGAATTAGCTTCATAAAAATAATCCTTTCCCAATTATTTAAAATCATTATAAACAATACTATAATTCATTCAAATATATTTATATATGAATAATTATTGTATTAGCACTTAAAAATAAACAATAAAAAAAACCTCCAATTCAGATATTTTCTCTAATTTCGTTGCATTAAAAAATAGTATCATTTTTATAAGTATTCAACTTAATTCATTTTAGAAATGGCAAAAGTTAAAGGTGACATTGTAATTGACATTGAGAAGTGTAAAGGCTGTGAAGTATGTATTAAAGCATGCCCAAACGACGTAATTGCAATGGCGAAAAATGTAAATGGAAAAGGCTATCACTATGCTGAATCCGTAAATGAGGAATGTATAGGTTGTGCTAATTGTGCAATCGTATGCCCCGATGGTGTTATCACCGTTTATAAAATAAAGTTATAAAAACGTTTTTAACAGTTTTAAATACAAAGGAATGAAAGAACTGAGATTAATGAAAGGCAACGAAGCAGTGGCAGAAGCTGCTATCCGTGCTGGTTGTGATGGTTATTTCGGCTATCCTATTACTCCGCAATCGGAAGTAATGGAATATTTGATGTACCAAGAACCCCATAAAACAACAGGAATGGTTGTTTTACAGGCAGAAAGTGAAGTAGCGGCAATTAATATGGTTTATGGTGGCGCTAGCTGTGGCAAAAGAGTAATGACATCCTCTTCAAGCCCTGGTATTAGTTTAAAACAAGAAGGCATTTCGTATATCGCAGGAGCCGAACTACCTTGTTTAATTGTTAATGTAGTTCGTGGTGGTCCTGGTTTAGGCACTATCCAACCAGCCCAATCCGATTACTTTCAATCAACAAAAGGTGGTGGTCATGGTGATTACAGATTGTTGGTTCTAGCACCTGCATCTGTTCAGGAAATGGCTGATTTTGCAGGCTTAGGTTTTGATCTTGCTTTTAAATATCGTAACCCTGTAATGATTTTATCAGACGGCGTAATAGGTCAAATGATGGAAAAAGTTGAATTAGATGAACAAAAACCACGCTTTACAGAAACCGAAATACGCGAAAATACTCCATGGGCTACCATGGGAAAACCGAATGATAAAGAAAGAAATATCATTACTTCTTTAGATCTTGATTCTCACAAACAAGAACGCCATGTAGCTCATTTACGAGATAAGTATTTGGCAATGGAAGAAAATGAAGTTAGATACGAAGAAATTAATTGCGAAGATGCCGAGTATTTAATTGTAGCTTATGGTTCAAGTGCACGTATCAGCCAAAAAGCAGTAGAATTAGCAAGAGCTAAAGGTATAAAAGTTGGTTTATTTCGTCCAATTACACTTTTCCCATTCCCTAAAAAACCATTGTTAGCTTATACTAATAAGATTAAAGGAATACTTACAGTAGAAATGAGTTTAGGCCAAATGATTGAAGATGTTAAACTTGCCGTAGAATGCAAAGTTAAAGTTGAACATTTTGGTCGTTTTGGTGGAATTATCCCAACACCTGATGAAGTGGTAGTTGCTTTAGAACAACAAATAATAGGAGGTTAATACTATGTCAGATATTACAAAAGAACAAATCAGACAACCAGAAAATTTAGTTTATTCTAAAACTAAATTGCTAACCGATAAAGCATTGAGCTATTGTCCTGGTTGCGGTCATGGTACAGCACATAGAATCGTGATGGAAGTGATTGAGGAATTAGGTGCTCAGGATAATACCATTGGCATTGCACCCGTTGGCTGTTCAGTATTGGCTTATGAATTTATGAATATTGATATGCAACAAGCTGCTCATGGAAGAGCACCAGCAGTAGCAACAGCCGTTAAAAGATTGCTACCAGATAGATATGTGTTTACATATCAAGGTGATGGAGATTTAGCAGCAATAGGAACCGCAGAAACAATTCATGCTTGCAATCGTGGCGAAAATATTACCATTATATTTATCAACAATGGTATTTATGGAATGACTGGTGGCCAAATGGCACCAACAACTTTGCCTAATATGAAAGCATCTACTTGTCCTTATGGACGTGATGTCGCTACTATGGGTAACCCTCTGAAAATGACAGAATTAATTGCTCAATTGCCAGGTGTACATTATGTTACCCGTCAGGCAGTTCATACTCCTGGTGGTGTACGTAAAACAAAAAAAGCAATACGTAAAGCTTTTGATTTGCAAAAACAAAACAAAGGTTTAACTTTTGTTGAAATTGTTTCTAATTGCAACTCCGGTTGGAAAATGACACCAGTTCAATCAAATATATGGATGGAAGAGAATATGTTCCCATTTTATCCTTTAGGTGATATTAAAGTAGATGGCCAATTGGTTAAATAATTTTTTAACGATAAAAAAATTGAAGTTATGACAGAAGAAATAATCATAGCCGGTTTTGGAGGGCAAGGTGTTTTATCAATGGGTAAAATTCTTGCATATTCCGGCATAATGCAAAATCAGGAAGTTAGCTGGATGCCTTCTTATGGTCCAGAAATGCGTGGTGGTACAGCAAATGTAACCGTTGTAATTAGTGATGAACGAATTAGTTCTCCTATTATCAATAGTTACGATACTGCTATTATTTTAAATCAGCAATCTATGGATAAATTTGTAGATACAGTTAAACCAGGAGGTTTACTTATTTATGATCCAAACGGAATCACTCATCATCCTGAACGTAAAGATATTAACATCTATACCATCGAAGCTTCAGAAGAAGCTGGTAAACAAGGATTAATGAAAATTTTCAATATGATTGTTTTAGGTGGATTCTTGAAAATCAAACCTTTGATTCAGCCTGAATTTATTCACAAAGGTTTACAAAAATCATTACCTGTTCGACATCATAAATTAATTCCTGAAAATGAAAAAGCAATCGAAATAGGCAAAGGATTAATAAAATCCGTTCATTTAATTTAGGTATTTTATAATTTAGTAACACCCTTTATTGACTATGGTCGATAAAGGGTGTTTTCTTTACACACTAAATAAATATATTACTTATCTTTGCAGAAAAAACTGTTATTTATTTACTTCCAAACAATAACAGAATGAAAAATCAAAAATTATTGTTTAGATTACATTTATTAAACTAACATTCCCAAAAATCTATGGAATACAATTCAACTCGTAGTAAACTTATTATCGCTGAATATGGGCGCAACGTCCAAAAGATGATAGAACATGCAATAAGCGTTGAAGATAGAGAAAAACGCAATCAACTTGCAAAAGGAATCATCAGAGTAATGGGGCAAATCAACCCACATTTACGTGATGTTGCTGATTTTACTCATAAACTTTGGGATCATCTGTTTATTATTTCTGAATTCAAATTAGACGTTGACTCTCCCTATCCTATTCCAACAGAAGAAATTTTAAATATTAAACCCGAACAAGTACCTTATACCTATAAAAAGTTTGCTTTTCGTCATTATGGAAGAAATATTGAGTTGATGATTGAAAAAGCTACTTCTATGGAGGAAAGTCCAGCCAAAGAAAGGATTATCCAACTTATAGCCAATCATCTTAAAAAATCCTATTTAACATGGAATCGTGATAGCGTTGATGATGAGGTTATTGTTGAGCACCTCAATATTATGTCGAAAGGACAATTAAAGCTTAATGAAAATTTTAAGTTTAACAGTTCATTTGATATACTTGCAAAAACCAAACCACCAATTTCCAAAAACAAATCTAGTAATAACAATCCTATAAAAAGAAATAATCCCATTAAAAAGAACAACAACTTTCCACAAGCAAAAAGAAAAGAAAATTAACGGTTTAAACTATTTCAGAAATGAGTTCATTTGAAATTACAGGTGGTAATAGATTGTACGGCGAAATCACACCTCAGGGTGCAAAAAATGAAGCTTTACAAGTAATTTGTGCAGTATTGCTTACTTCAGAAAAAGTTACAATCAGCAATATTCCTGATATAAGAGATGTTAACAAACTTATTGAGTTGTTAAGCGAAATGGGCGTTAAAATAGAAAAAACAGCCAAAGAGCAATATACATTTCAAGCCAATCAAATTAGTTTAGAATATTTAAAAACAGAGGAGTTTAAAATAAAAGCTGCCTCATTAAGAGGATCTGTGATGATAGTAGGCCCTTTACTTGCTAGATTTGGGAAAGCTTACATTCCACAGCCTGGAGGAGACAAAATAGGTCGTCGCCGTTTAGATACCCATTTTGTAGGTTTTGAAAAATTAGGTGCTAAGTTCAATTATGATGCTATTAGTAAATCATATCATATAGACGCTTCTCATCTTAAAGGTTGCTATATGCTACTTGACGAAGCTTCGGTGACAGGAACTGCTAATATTGTGATGGCTTCGGTAATGGCAAAAGGGAAAACCACTATTTTTAATGCTGCATGTGAACCCTATCTATTACAGCTCTGTAATATGCTTAACAGAATGGGCGCAAAGATAGAAGGTGTTGGTTCTAATTTATTGATTATTGAAGGTGTTAATGAAATAAAAGGTTGTAACCACACTCTACTTCCCGATATGATTGAAGTAGGTAGTTTTATTGGTCTTGCAGCAATGACACATTCTCAAATTACAATTAAAAATGTTAATTATCAATATCTTGGTGTTATTCCAGAGGTGTTTCGTAGATTAGGGATATCAATTCTAAACGAAAATGATGATATCATTGTACAACAACAAGATCACTATGAAATCGAACACTTTATGGATGGTTCTATTATGACTGTTTCTGATGCACCTTGGCCTGGATTTACACCTGATCTAATCAGTATTGCATTGGTAGTAGCTACACAAGCTAAAGGCAGTGTATTAATTCATCAAAAAATGTTTGAAAGTCGTTTGTTTTTTGTTGACAAACTCATTGATATGGGCGCCCAAATTATCCTTTGCGATCCACACAGAGCCACTGTTATTGGCTTAGATCATCAATACCCATTACGCGGTATTGAGATGATTTCGCCCGATATCAGAGCTGGTGTTGCTTTGCTTATCGCTGCTCTTTCAGCTCAAGGTAAAAGCATTATTCACAATATCGAACAAATTGATCGTGGCTACCAACAAATAGATGACCGTTTAAGACTTTTAGGCGCAGATATTAAACGTATATAATTCATTATCCAACAAATAGTTATTTATGAAATTATTAACGTAAAAGCTTCTTTCTAATTAAGAAGCTTTTATAATTTTGTAATGTTTAATTCTAAAGTTTATGAAGAAATTATTAATCCATTTTATTTTATGTTTTTGTATAGTCTTAACTTTACATGCTCAGAAAATTAATAAAAAAATCATTGACACAAAAACAAATAAAGAAATTTTAATTGGGAATTGTAATATAAAAGGATTAAAAACTGATTCTTTTGGACTTGTTTTTAACGATGAGTATAAGTATTATATACCTGATAACAATACCATTACTTTACTTCAGTCAAAAATAAAGAAAATAAGAATTGAAATTGTAATGGGAACATGGTGTGGTGACAGTAAAGAACAGGTTCCAAGGTTTATTAAAATTCTAGATATTCTTAAATACAAAACTAAGAAAATTAAGATTTTATGCATTGATCATTTTTTTAATGCTGAAAATTTCGAAAAAGGAGAAAATTATATTCAAAAAATTCCCACTTTTATTATTTATCGAAAAAATAAAGAAATTGGTAGAATAGTTGAATCTCCTATGAATAGTTTAGAAAAGGATTTATTGGATATTTTAAACAAGCCAAATCAACCAATTAATGTTTCAAAAGTAGAATCAAAGTAAATCTTTTTAAAATCAGAAAACAAAAGAGATTTAACTAATTTTGATTATCTTCGTAAGCAATTTGGATTACTGACTAACTTTTTGTAATTTGCTTCCTATGAAAATCTTAAAGTGCTTTTTTATAGTTATTATAGTTATTTTTCCTTTAAGAGCTTATCTTCAAGAAAATACTTTTTTAAAAGATTTTGATGATGATTTACGAGGGAAATACGGACTCCGTATCATGTTTTATAATTTAGAAAATTTTTACGATACTCACAACGATAGCATTACCCTCGACGACGACTTTACTTCCTTTGGTATGAAACATTGGGGCAGAGAAAAATACGCTACCAAGCTTAATAATACATACAAAGTAATTGCAAGTGTTGGCGGATGGGAGCCTCCGGAAATAATTGGAATTTGTGAAGTTGAAAACAAATGGGTTGTAAGCGAAATTGCCAATGGAACACCTTTGAGAAAGTTCAATTACAAATATATTCATTATGATTCTCCAGATGCAAGAGGTATTGATGTAGCACTTTTGTATCGTCCAGATAAATTTACGCCTATTTTTCATCAGCCAATACGTATCGTTTTTCCTTTTGATACTGTTTCTAAAACAAGAGATGTATTATATGTAAGAGGTCTAACTACTACCAAAGACACTTTACATCTATTTGTAAATCATTTCCCTTCGAAATATGGCGGAGCTATGATAACTATTCCGAAAAGAAATTATGTTGCATCAATATTAAAAAGCAAAGTTGATAGCATACTTATGCAAAGCCCTTCAGCGAATATTATAATTATGGGGGACTTTAATGACGAACCTACAGATGAGAGTTTGTTAAAAAATCTAAATGCAAAATGCAATATCAGCGATGTTAAAAGCACTGATTTATACAACTTAATGTGTTCCATAAAAAATACAGAAAAAATTGGCAGTAATAAATTTCGCGAGCAATGGAGTTTGATTGACCAAATAATTGTTTCGGCATCTTTAGCCAAAAATACAAAGAAATGGCATGTAAAAAATTATCGAGCTTATATTTTCAAAGCCGAATATTTACTACAAACAGACGAAACATATATGGGTGTAAGAACTTTTAGAACATACACTGGGGCAAGGTATACTGGTGGCTATAGTGATCACTTACCAGTATTTATGGATTTAATTTATGAGTGAAGCAATATTCAAATAATCAACAAAAAAATGAAGAAAAAACAAATAATATTGGCATTAATTATCATTGTAATAGGAATTGTTGCCATAGTATATTTTACAAGCAAAAACAAAACAGAAACTATAATAAATTCAACACTTAAACAAGAAGAACCGACTTTCACCAAACAAGGAGAGCTTTCGTTTATCAGTAGTGCTGATAAAAAAATAATTAATACTATTTCCATTGAATTTGCCAAAGACGAATATTCTCGTGAAAAAGGATTAATGTATCGTAGAAACATGGATGAAATGCAGGGGATGTTGTTTATTTTTGAAGAGGCAGCACCACGTTCATTTTGGATGAAAAACACTTATATTTCATTGGATATTATTTATATAAGTGCTGATAAAAAAATTGTTTCAATTCAAAAATCTGCAATCCCATTATCAGAAGAATCACTGCCATCATACAAAGATGCTATGTATGTTTTAGAAGTAAACTCTGGATTTACTGATAAATACAATATCAAAGAAGGCGATGAGATAAATTATTAATTATTCTTTTTTGAAATAAACAAAAAAAAACGTTAATCCATTAACTTTAATTTTAAAGTTCTCAAATATTTCATAGTTTTGTAAACTATTTTATTAGCAAAAAAATCAAATAAATATATAAAAAAAATTATAAAATGCAAAAGTTGTTGTTGTTAGGAGATGAAGCAATAGCTCAGGGGGCTATTGATGCTGGCATGTCAGGTATTTATGCTTATCCGGGAACCCCATCTACCGAAATTACTGAATATGTACAACATTCTAAAGAAGCGAAACAAAAAGGAATTCGCTGTAGTTGGTCAACCAATGAAAAAACATCAATGGAAGCTGCTTTAGGTATGTCTTATGCAGGCAAAAGAACCATGGTTTGTATGAAACATGTTGGCTTAAATGTTGCAGCCGATCCATTTATTAATTCATCCATTACAGGTGCAAATGGAGGAATCATTGTTGTTTCAGCTGACGATCCTTCTATGCACTCATCGCAAAATGAGCAAGATTCAAGATTTTTTGGGAAATTTGCTATGATTCCAATTTTAGAACCAGCCAATCAACAAGAAGCTTATGATATGGTGGGTTATGGCTTTAATATGTCGGAAAAATACAAAGTTCCTGTTTTGATGAGAATTACTACACGCATGGCTCACTCCAGAGCTGGTGTAGCACGTGGCGAAAGCAAAAAGCAAAACGAAATGAGCTTACCATCCGATTTACGTCAGTTTGTATTATTGCCTGCTATTGCTCGTCGTCGTTACAAATTGTTATTGAACAATCAACTACCATTTGAAAATGAATCAGAACAATCATCCTTCAATCAATACATTGATGGTGTAGATAAAAAAATGGGAATCATTACAACAGGTATTGCTTTCAACTATCTAATGGAAAACTATCCTGAAAGAATAGCTCCTTTTCCTGTTTTAAAGATTGGTCAATACCCCCTACCTCGCAAATTAGTTGAAAAACTTTGCAACGAATGCAACGAAATTTTAGTATTGGAAGAAGGCTATCCTATAGTGGAAGAGATGTTGAAAGGTTATTTAGCAAATGGCATCAAAATAAAAGGTCGTTTGGATGGAACGGTTCCTCGTGATGGCGAACTAAATCCCAATCTGGTAGCAGTAGCTTTGGGCATGACTGATACTAAAGGAGCTGATATCCCAGCATTAGTGGTAGGACGTCCACCAGCGCTTTGTGCAGGTTGTCCGCATATTGATTCTTACCTTGCTTTGAATGAAGCACTATCAACGTTAGCTCCAGGTAGAGTTTTTTCTGATATTGGTTGCTACACATTGGGTGCTCTAAAACCCTTTGAAGCCATCAATTCATGTGTTGACATGGGTGCTTCTATTCCTATGGCAAAAGGTGCTGCCGATGCAGGCTTGGTTCCTGCAGTTGCAGTAATTGGCGACTCTACTTTTACGCATTCAGGTATTACAGGTTTAATAGATGCTGTAAAAGACAAATCACCTATCACTGTTCTGATTCTTGATAACGGAACTACTGGAATGACTGGTGGTCAAGATTCAGCTGCACAAGGAAGAATTGAAGCCCTCTGTTTAGCTGTTGGTGTGGAAGAAGATCATATTCACACTTTAAAACCACTTCGTAAAAATCATGAAGAAAATACACAGATTCTGATAAAAGAGTTAGCATATCAAGGTGTATCCGTTATTATTCCTCGAAGAGAATGCATCGTTTCTATTGATAAACGAATGAGAGAAAAAGAAAAAGCAAAGAAAGAACAACAAGCATAATTATTCAAAAATTAAGACTAAAAACATGAAAAAAGATATAATTTTGGCAGGTGTGGGCGGACAAGGAATTCTTTCAATTGCTGCTATCATTGGAACTGCTGCTTTAGATATGGGCCTTTACCTCAAACAATCAGAAGTTCATGGTATGGCACAACGTGGTGGAGATGTTTCATCCAATTTGCGTATAGGCGATAAAGAAGTTGCTTCAGATTTAATTGCAATGGGTAAAGCTGATTTGGTTATTTCTGTAGAACCTATGGAAGGTTTGCGTTATTTACCTATGCTTTCGCCCGAAGGTTGGTTGATTACCAATTCAAAACCATTTATAAACATTCCTAACTATCCTGAAATAGAAAGTGTTTACAGCGAAATAGCAAAAGTACATCGTCATGTAATATTAGATGCTGAGCAAATTGCTAAAGATTTAGGTTCTGCCAAAGCTGCCAATGTGGTAATTTTAGGTGCTGCATCTGCACAAATGGGTATTGATTTTGAAATTTTCGAAAAAGCGATTCACACTATTTTTGGCAAAAAAGGTGAAGCTGTTGTTGAATTAAACATTAATGCACTTAGAGCAGGAAGAGATTTTGCTGCAAAAAATAGTCATTTATAAAAAATACGATAGATTAAGCTTACAAAAATAATAGTATTTGGAGAAGATACTTATTAAAAACAGGCATGTAGTATGTAAAATCATAATCACATGCCTGTTTTTTTGAAAAATTAGTAATTCAGTCTCTACGATTTGTGTAACAACGAAAATTGAAACCAATTTATTAATATTAACCTGTATTATTATCTATTCTTTCGCTACTTTTCGTACTGCTTTTCTGCCATCTTCTAATTTCATTTCTACAAAATAAATACCTGCTTCGTAGGGGCTCATGTCTATGGTAGTGGTATAGTTTTGGTATTGGTGATTGAAGAGTAATTTGCCGGTGATGCTGTAAATACTGAGTTGCATACTGCTTTGGTATGGGTTTTCTATGATTAAGGTATGGCTTACCGGATTGGGATAAGCGGCAAGGTATTTCAGTTCTTGCTCTGTAATGCCTACACCTGTTATTTGTATGGTTGAATCTTTGATGCCGCAATAATTATACGAACGCAAACTAACACTGTAATTGCCTCCTACGCTATAGGTATGGCTGACATTGGTGTTTTGTGCAAGGTATTTTGTGCTGCTTCCATCGCCCCAATACCAGTACAAACTATCTACTACACCTGTAGCTGTTCCTTTTACAATAAGTACATTGTTATTAAGGCTTACTTTTTGCGGAAAAGTTTGTGCTACTGCGCAGCCACAATTATTAGTAACCGCTATTTTGGCTATAAAGAAATCGGAGGGACCGCCCTGGCTGCCAATGCCGGCACCAAAACTATTGTAAATACTATCGGAAAAGATTCCTCCTGCATATATGTTATCAGCTTTATCCACTGCTAAGGCTTCTATTCTTGTATCTGCACTGTTTGCCCTTGTGGCAATGCCCCAGTTAAAATGCGCAAGCGCAGTATCTATGCCCAATACAAAAGGATAAGCAGTATTATAGGTTGAGCCTGGCTTTAAAGTATCATTTTGATTGTACATAAATATTTCATTGCCGGAAATACCAGCACCAGTTGATCCTGAAACTACAATACCATTTGAGGTTTTTCCAAGAGCTGAAAAAGTAGAATTTGTTCTGTTGAAAACATGATTAAGCGATACAAAATTACCATTGTCTTTTCTTAAACGAATTAAAAGAGGTACTTTAATATATGAAAAATTAATAAATGGATTATTAATAATACTGCCAAAGAAGTTAACATTATTATTAGCAATACCAGGTATATAAACATAATCATCTTTAATTATAATTCTTAGTATAAAACTCTTAGATTGATATGTATAATAATTTGTCTTTATATAATTAATCCATGATAAATTTCCTGTTGGTAAAAACTTTGAAATCGAAGTAATAAGTATGCTATCGTTTTCACAAGTAAGCACATTGTTCCCAACAAACAATGTATCCGGATGATTCAATGCATCTATTAAATAATAACTGTTATCACTATCTATTTCAAATTGCATATTCGTAGAAGAATGCCCTGCACTGCCCTTATAATCTAATTTTGTAACTCCTATTACATTGCCATTGCTTTTATCGAATTTTACTACATAATAACCTTTTGAAGGGATGGTGAAAGTGCCCCAGTTACCTGCACCGTTAAGTTTTGCCAATAGAGATACATTGCCTTGATTATCGGGTTTTATGGATAAGAATGCCCCCCCCATCGGAAATGCACTTACTGGAGGAAATTTTAACCAAGTCGTATGTCCATTGCTATCTAATTTGGCAATAAAAACATTTGTTATACCTGTTGTACCTGCTGGAAATACAGTATCTCCATAATATGTGTCAGCATATAATTGAGGGACTACCTGTCCTACCACAAAAATATTTCCATCTCTATCGGAAAACATACTTATGGGGGCATCATTTGATGAACTTCCATAATACCTTATCCATCGCAGGCTACCATCGCAGCGGTAGCTGAATACGGCAAAATCGTCGAAACCGAAGCCATTGGCTATATTGGAAGTATCTATCTGTATGCCTATATCAAAAATACTGCTCATGCCATAAATATTGCCATGAGCATCGGTGCCTATCCATTTGCAGCTTTCCATTAAGCCCGAATTGGTGGCACTTCCGGCGCTGCCGCCCCCTTTTACCCATTGAAATTTGGGCGTTTGGGCGTAGAGAAAGCTGGAAGTAAAAAGTAAAAGTGCAATTAAAATTTGTTTTGTTTTCATGGGTTGGTTATTAAGTTAATGGTTATTTGTTATTGAGATGTTAGACAATATTTCTTCTTATAAAGTTGTATATTTCCCCGCCTCCTTCTACATGGAAAGAGGACGAGGGAGATATACAGATTTTTAATGATGAATAATAATACGTTTGATAAGTATGTGTTGATTGTTTTCGCGTATTTCAACAAAATAAATACCTTGTGCGTATTTGCTTACATTTAAG
>Ga0247840_10001317_pt1 | contig 49179 bp, 100 predicted proteins | sample LaCruzMarch2015__FD_192404 | JGI IMG/M metagenome (GOLD analysis project Ga0247840, IMG submission 192404) | Freshwater microbial communities from meromictic Lake La Cruz, Castile-La Mancha, Spain - LaCruzMarch2015_17m | ecosystem: Environmental > Aquatic > Freshwater > Lake | place: Spain... | reverse complement strand
AAATGATTGTATAGCGCTACGCATATTGGATTCCATTCCATTAGTTATAAACAATTTGTCTCTCCCTTTTTCTTCTTCTGTATAAATAAAATTCTATTACTGAAAAAGATACAAGTATAATTAACCATATACCTAATGCTAAGAAGACTATATCTTCTTTTGCACTAATCAATTTTACTAAAGCAGCGAATATATTATTCCAGAAATGCCACATGTACCAGAAGAATACTGTCCCCGTTAAAACTGTAAAAGTAGCTCCCAACCATCCAAATATGAAAGTTGAAAATAGACTGACTTCTTGATTTCCGTATACTAAATTATGTATTCCCATCCAACTAAAACCTGTCAATGGACATGCAATTAATAATACTAAAGCGAACCAAACTCCTATTCCTAATTTAAATTTAGCACAAATATAAGCAAATATTCCACTTAAAATTGAGAGTATAAAAAGTAATGTCATAGTTTCTGCCCAAGCTGGGGGTTCTGTATTAAAATATACATTTGCTATTCCTGTTATCGATTGGGCCTTTAGACTAGGTAATGCTGCACCTTGAACTACTGGGAACCAAACTTGTAGAATTGCTAATAAACCAAAAACTAATGTAGCAACGATGAATACTCTAAATATACTCAATGACCAATTCATAAGATTTCTTTTATCTTTAAATCCTACTTTATCCGATAACCAATAAATAAAACCATTTTCTTCTGGTGAGAATATGAAACTTACTGTAAAAATTCTAAACCAAGAGGGATTCTTTTGTGTTGCTGGGTGTTCATTTTTATCTATAGAAATCAATCTTGCAATTGGAAAAATTAATCCAAACAAACCTACAATTATGAATGGGATATAAATTATCCAAGTAGTTATGAAATCTCCGAAGAAAAGAGGTTTTCCTGTAATGAAAGATGATCCGAATTGCTTTCCAATAAATCCTAATCCTATTGGAATAAAAATTGTCATAAATAATCCTAAGAAAATATAGAATACTGCTTCCTTTGCCTCACTTCTTAAAAATCCCTCTTTTCTCATGTTTATCTTAATCAAAGCTCCCTTATATATTTTTCTTTTTGAATTTTAGTTCAATTAAATTTCAAAATACTTAGTATAATCGTGTGTGAACTATCAATATCAAAGACTTTTATCTTTAATTATGGCTTCTGACTTCATAGAAACTTCTTGCCGAACTAATTGTTCAGTATTGGAAGCTTTCTCCATCGAGGCAAGTTCCTTACCTCTAACCAATATATTTAGTGCTGAATTGTAATCTCTTGGAAGTTCTTTTCCACATTCTTCACAGCAAAATTGTCTTTGCCATAAAGATAGCTTTCTGTTTCTATGTCCACAGAAATTACAATCTCTCGTAGTATAAGCAGGATCTACATCTTGAACTACACAACCAGCATTTTCAGCTTTGTAATGTAGATACAAAGAGAGTTTGCCCCAGCTTGCATCTGCGATATTTTTAGCGTTATAAGAAATAATCATTAATTTTTGTATATTAAGTTTTTCTAAAGCGATAAACTTATTTTCTGTAATAAGTTTTGATGATATTTTATGAATAAAATCATTTCTTGAGTTCGCTATTTTCTCGTGAATTTTAGCGACTCTCAATTTTGCTTTTCTTCTAGAATTAGATCCTTTAACTTTTCTTGCCAAAGATTGTTGACTAATTTTTAATTTTTGATGATATTTATTAAAATGTTTGGGATTTTCATAAGCATTTCCATTAGAATCATAAATATAATTTTCTATTCCTACATCAATTCCTATTTCTCCATTTCCACATTCTTTTTTAATAATCACATCAGTAAAAATAGAAGCATACCATCTCCCAAGGGACTTTTTTATTCTAACTTGTTTTATTTTTCCTTCAACCACCCTATGAATTTTTATGGGAATATCTCCTATCTTTGAAAGCCAGAGAATCCCTTTCTTTGCTTTCAAATGTGTAAGCTCAAATCCACTTTGATTATAGGTAAAAGTCTTGAACCAATTTTTTCCTTTGAATCTTAATCTTCCAACTTGGTTTCCTTGTTTCTTTCTGGCGGAAAGTCCAGATAGATTAGCAAATAATCTTTGGTTTTCCATCTGTAAAACTTTGGAATGAACCTTATCCATTTCAGGATTTACAACTTTCAAATCCAATAAATAATTTTGTAATTCGTTTTTTGTAAATCTTTCATCAAGCCCAGCTAGAAGATTATTATAGGTTTGTCTACAAATTTCTAAAGATAAATCTAATTTATCGAGTTGCTCTTTTTTTGGATAAAGTCTAAATTTATAACTTATCATTAATTAGCCTCAAGATTATATCTTCATAAGTATCACCTTTATTTCCCAATTTATCCAGTTTGTCTTTAGTCTCTTTACTTATCACTATATGTTCTTTCTTTTTGTTTTTTACCATATTAACTTGATTAATCCAATTAACCTTAGTATTTAAATCCTTCTATTGAGAAGTTTTTAGATTATGATGCATAATTTATTTGATAAATTATATCTGGTGCAGCTATATCCTCCATTTCACCATTTGTCCATCTAAAGTCTTGAACGGAGTAGTCAAATCTTCTATCACTATCAATAATGTAAATTTTTAGATTGTCTAATTCATTTTTAAAATCATCACTTTTTACTTCTAAGTCTATTATTTTATTTTTATTAGGATCAAGTATGTCCCCTAAATATTGGCAGCTATCTACTTTATTTTCCAATCGTTTTGGAATATTCATAGTCTTAGGTTTACATAAACTTCCAGATACGGATTCACATTCTTGAAAATTATCTTCTCCACAAAGATAAGTTCCATCTTTTAATTGAGTATATTTTTTTGAAGTAATATTATAAAAACTATAATTCTTCCAAATTCCATCTTGGCAGGTGCTTATTGAACCTTTAATATTTGTATCGATTATTCCAGCAGTCCAGGCGAAGCATAATCCTATTTTGTAGAATGAGCCATCTCTACTTGTTAAATTTAACTTTATATCACTCAATTTACTTGTCCTAAAATCTCCAATATGATTTACTTCAAGATTTCCTATTTGAAAAAGTTTACAATCTTCTGTAGAAATATTTGAATTTACTTCATTTGTTCCGAATATTAAATTTGCGGTATTTAGATAACTATTTTCATTCCAACATCTAACATGAGTTATTACGTCTGCGCGTATTCCTTCAATTGGAGTATAAGAATTAGCTGTTAAAATTCCACTTGATTCTATTGTTTTATTTCCATCGTTAGAAGAAGTATAATCTATCATATAATTTGCATCTTGAGATATTTCTGGATTATCTGAATTTACAGCTTTTAAATATAAATTTAATGTTGGTGGTTTGATGGTATCTTTTTTATCTCCGAACAGCCCATTCTTATTTGCTACAATTACTCCAGCGATTGTTATTCCTACTAAAAGAAAAAGTATTATTCCTATTATTGCTATTGTTCCCCATTGACCTTTTTTGTTTATCATAATAATAACCATCCCCTTATGTAACATTCTATTTCATTTAAAGTTAATCCAATAATATGATCCGTATATAATCTTTTTTGATGCGATTGTTGCTGATGGCAGCGTTCATGGTGTATTGTTGATTTTTCAAAATATCCCTTTCCAATATAAGAATCATTTATTTCTATGAAACTATTATTTCTGACTAAGAATATTTTATCTGCACTTGGACTATAAAAACCATCAATCTCTGTTAAATTCAGTTCTTTTTTTTCTAATGTTTCATAATGTGTATTGACACTAAAATATACTGCGGAAGCTAATACTGCTAAAATTGTAATTGCTAGGATAATTAGAAAAATATATCTTAGTTTCATTCTTCCTCCAATATCTTTCTTAGAATTATTGCTATAAATAGTCCTACATCCATTCCAGCGAAATAAAAAATAAAATTTGAGGTTATCATGTTGCGTTTCTTATCTGATTTATAAAATCTTGAGGAAGAGAAAGTGTCACATTGTAGTTATTTACTATTGAAATATTATTGTAAACATTTACTGGGACTGTATTATTATTTTCTACATTTATTGTTGAGCCATCTATATTATTTGTAAGTGTTGTATTCCCTTGAAATTTTCCTTTTGATATATTTATATTTCCCCAGATGAGACTGATTGAGATTATTATTGCCAGGGCGATTATTACATAAAAAATTACTGTTTTTTGTTTTTTAGAAAAATATCCATTAGTCTGATTTATCCTTTCATCTACTTTATTTTGGAAAACTGGATCCTTTTTATAGAATCTATCAAAGAATTGTTTTACTTTTGGATCTTTTTTTACTTCTACTGGTTTTAGATTTGGCATTTGACCATTATTTATATCGCCTATTGTTTGTTCTGCTGCTTTTTTTTGAGGGGTTATATTTTTTACTAAGAATACTTCTCCTTCAGATATTACTTCTCCTGCTGTTGGAAGAGACTTTATTTTACTTTCGATTATTTCTTCTTTTTTCTCTTCTGGTTTTGTTTGATTTTCTTCTGCCATTAGTTCTCCTATCTGCTTAGTACCAAGCAATCTGTATCAAAATAAAAAAATAAAAATTTAATTAAAGCAATTATTTCTTGCCTTTCTTTCTTCCGTGCTGCATCTTAGCACGGCAAGCATCCCCATTTCCATTAATATAATAAAGGAAGCCTGGTTCTCTTTTTACTACATTTTTTACTAAAATTTCACCCATTTGTTTTTACCTCCTTTTTGCATTTTATCCAAACAAACAGGTTAATCCTGCTGGCTCGATGGCCACTATTTTAGTATTTTCAATTTTATTCCCGTTTATATCTCTTATCTCGATTAACCAATCTGGCTGACAACCTATTAATTTATTTATTAATTCTCTGACTGTTATTTTTTTAAGTGGTTTTTGTTCTACCATTATCCTAATCTTCCCGCCCTCAAGCATTTAAAACAGGTTGAAACTTCTCCAAATTTTTTAGAAATTATTCCAGTATCCTTGCAATCATTACAAATATATTTCTTCTCTTGAGATTTTTCTTCTTCTATTCTTCTATTCAATTCTTTTAGGTTGGCCATTAATCTTTTTTCTCCTCATGTTTTTCTGATTGTTCACCAAGACAGTCACTCTTACAATTTTCTTCAGCGTAAATTAATTTTATTTCATCTAGTTTTAATCCAGCTTTTTCAAAATGCAAAATAGAATTCTTTACTTCTTCAAGAACTTTATCAATAGTCATCTTATTCCAGGAGTATATTGTGTCTTCTGCTGTTCTCATTCTTTCTCCTCTTCTTTTACTTTTACAGAAGAGGTAGGGGATTCTCCAGGTTCTTTGCCTGATTCTTCTCCCCCAGAACTATCGGAATCTCCATCCTGAGATGGGTCTTCTTCAGGGTTCTTCTCTGCTTCTGTAGTCGACTCACTAGTTTCAGAATGGGATGTCTTACCGTCATCCGTTGTTTCTTCTGGGTTTTCCTTTTCCGAATCTTCAGTATCTGAAGCTTCAGTATCAGAATTATCCGCAGAGGGTTCTACCTCATTTGCAGCCTCACTATCAGGCATCTCATCCTGCTTTTCCGCATCCGAGCTTTTCTGAATGTTATTTTTTTCTTTTTCTTTTTTTGCTTCTCTTTTCCATTTTAAAATTAGTGAAATCCATACTGCTAAACAAAATATTATTACTCCAGAAGATATAACAATTACATTATCAAAATAGTGGCCTAAGATATTCATCTTTTTTTCTCCTTCTTTTTTGATTTATCTTTTACGTACATAATCTTTTTACATACTTCATCTATCGGAATTAATTTTTTTCCATTAAATGAATAAATATTTTTACTTGGATAACTTTTAAGAAATTTTACTTTTCCTAATTTATTTCCTTCAAGAACAATCAAGTCACCTTTTTTTAAAATCATTTTTTCTTAATCTCCTCTTCAATCATTTCTACTAAGAATTCATTTATTGTTTTAGATCTTGGAATTTTATTTTTAAATTTTTCCCAAGTTTCAGAATTAATATCTATTGGATACTTTATATTTTTTACCTCTTCATTAGCCATACTTAAACTAATAAGAACATACTATTTAAATGTTTCTGTATGTATACATTGTTGCGTAAGAGGGTCTTAATTTGAATAAAAAAATTAACTATTAATCATCCCATTCAAAACCACAATTTTCACATCTTAAAAAGAAGTTACCGATATTGATAAAACCCTCAACTACTTTCATCTTGCCTTTTTTACACTCTGGACACTTATCACACAGATATAATAAATCCTTAGCTTGTTTCTTCCTCATCTTCCTGCCTTTAATGATTTAACTGCTTCTTTAATAGAATCCTCAAAGTCCTCATTATCCCAGTCAGGGTCTTCTTGAATAGCATAAGCCATATAAGTTTTCATCCATCTAACTCCATGCTTAAAACCTTTGATATAATCCTTACTCTTGTTCATCTTCTTCAACTCCATCCTTCTCTATTGAAAATTCCTTATCATTAATTTCTAACCTTTCATTAAAATCCTTTTGTGCCATATCTTTAATCTTTCCAAGAAAAGAATTAAGCATACCTAAATCATTAAGACTAATTTCTTTTTCATTGATTTCATAGCCATAAGCAAACTTAATCTTGCATTCACTATCTTTAATTATATTTACATAAGCTGTGCCTATTAGTTTATCTTTATTCATAGTCGTCATCCTCATAACAAAACATATCTTTAAAGAGTGGTTTTTTCTTATCCCAATGAAAAATACTATACTGCTTTCTTATACTCTGATTGAGTTCTTTCTCAAGATTCTCATGTTCTCGTAATATTGAAGTTATGATTTTATTAATCTCTTTTTGTTTTTCTTCAAATTGTTCATAAAGTTCTTGTAAATTACCATAGTTTTCTATATACTCGTTCTTAATCTTCAATAAAATATCTTCATCTGAAATATTATTAAATTCCTTGTAAGAACCTTTAACTTCGTAAGGACATGAAGAATACTCTATTTTGGTTATTTTTCCAATGGTCTTTTCTTTCCTTGAATATTCTTTGTATTCAAAAACAACTAAATCTCCAACTTCAAATTTTAATCCATCAAGGAAGTTCTTCTTTTTAACTTCTGCTTTTTGTTTAGTAAGGGATAATTCCTTTTCTGTAATTCCCCCACAGCTTTCTACATCAAGTTTGTATTTCTTCTCTTTCCCTTCATCTACTATGGCAACTATCTTTTTATTTGAGATATTTAAATCTCTTTCAATAATCCAAACTTCTGTTCCTATTTTTATATCTTGCTTTTTATCTTGCATTTTTCACCTTCTTTTTATGAACTTTAATTAAAACCATTAATGACTTCAAATAAATATCATTGTAACCATACTGCAATCTATTAACTCCTTCAACAAACTTAAACCATTGTTTTAGAGTTCCTTTTTTAGGATAATGAAAAGTATACTCCTGTTTCCAGTTTAGTTTAGGCATAATTCCAGTTTCCTTAAACTTGATAAAAGACTTTACAATAAATCTACCTCTATCAACAGAACAGCCACCACCATAAAACTTAGCACATAATTCTGAAACATTACTTTCAAGAAAATCATAATTCATCCATAAGTCTACAACTTGATTACTTTTATTTTGAGTTTTAGATACAGCCAACTCAACACACCTAATAAAAGGATGAATTATCATAGTTTTCATTGTATCAGGGTCTTTTAAGTATTCTGATTTTTCTATAAGATGTTTATACATAGGATTGGATAAATGCTCTTTGTCAAAGCCATCTAAAAGACCTTCAATAACTTCTTTTATTTTCTCTTTGTCTGATTCAGTCATTTTCAAACTCCCTAAAATTTTGTAGTAATTCTCTTAATGCAAGAAAAATAAAATAATCCTCTTTTTCATCTAATGAGCCAAGTTCTAATAATAAAGATGTGTGTGGGGTCATCACTTCCTTATCCGTAATCTTATTTACAAACTTCCAATATTCCCTTAATCCTTTCTCTTGAATTTTATTTTTGTCCATTCTTCAAGCTCTCCTTATTGTTTAGTTTATTGTATAAAATATCTAATGCTTTTTCAGTGAAATCAGAATGTGCAACACCTAAATTAAAGCCACCATATAAAGCAATTTTAATATCACTTGCACCTATTGAACACTCTTTCAAGTTGTGCATATATTTTCTGTCTGGAAATAACCTTTTACAATCCTCGCTATAATGTCCATTTAAGCCACCACACCAAATAACTATTCCAGACTTAGTCATATCTTTAATCATGTCTAAATTATCTTTGTCATCTCCAACTATCCCATAATCAATTAAAAAGGCATCATATTTTCTAAGATAAGCTATATCTCTAATGTCCTCAAAATCTTCAACTAAATCAGCTTCAAAAGAAAAGCAGTTACTTGATTCAGAATAAAAATAATTTCCATCCTTTAAAAGTTCTTTCAAGGTTTCAAAACTATGTGGGTCAAAGTCATCACTTATTATTAATATCTTTTTTACTATCTTTGCTTCTTCAAGGACTTCTGACATTAATGCTTTTGGGATATTCATTGTTTTTCATCTCCCTTATACTCTGCTGTTCCAATATAACTTTCAACACAAATTCTATCAAAGTCACATATTGTAACTGAACTATTCCAAGTAGTTCCATGTAATCCCTGCAAAATAATAATTGCTTTTCCTGACTTTTCCCCTAAGAATAAACCTCTTTTATATCTCATAGCCCTTGAACGATGATTATAATTATGCTCATACTCAAAGTAAATAACCATTCCTTCTTTTAATTCAGATTTACTGGATTGTCTTAGTTTAGTCATTTCTTAATCTCCTTCCTGATTAATTCATCAATCTTATCAGTCATGCTAATTTTATTTTTAATACAATAAATCTTAAAATCCTCTAATAGTTTTTCTTTTATGTTTATTGAGGTCTTGACTATTTGTTCATCCATCTTAAAAGTTCTCCAGAGATTTATTTTTAGTGTCTAATTTTATCTGTTTTTCACTTGTGATATTATTTTCTGTTTGGCTTAAAGAAATGCTTATTTGTCCTAACTTAGAAAATTCATCTGTACCTTTAATGAGGTTTTCATCATCTCCCATAATCTCTAAAATCTCCTGCTCAAATTCATCATTATCAGTTATCTTTTCTTCTATATATTTATAGACTGCTTCGTGAAATGCTTTTTCAATATCTAAAGTTATATCTTCTGCATCCCAACCTTTTTCTTTGTAAAGCTGTTTACTAAACTTTGTTCTTATTTCTATTTCAATTTTAGAGTTATTTTTTAACTCATCTTTCCAATTTCCAGTCATTTTACAAACTCCCATTCTTGTCCATAATCTTCTTTTTTTCTGTATTTACCTAATTTAAATGTTTGGCAATGTAAAATTATTTGTAAGGCTATTTGAGTTTCCTTATGAATGTCCTGTAATTTTTCCTGTGCTTCATCATTCCACATTTCTTCATTTTTATCCCAATTATCTTTTTTAGGCATTTTAATTATATCTGCAATATCATCTTCAACATCAGAATTTCCATAAGGTCTTTTACAATCAATGGCAGGAGCTCCATATTCACAATCATCCCAACCAATATAAGTTTCTTTCAATAAATCTAAATGATATTGTTTTAATTCAAACTCTTTAGTATTATCAAATGCCTTTTCTTTATTATGTCTTTTTTCACAAGCCAATGCTTCATCTTTTCTATTATATTCTCTTCCACATATACTACATTTATAAAATGTTTTTGTTTCAGTTTCCATTATAACCTCTATTAATTAATTCCAACCATTTATTTTTACCTTGAATAGAAACTTGTGGACAAGCTAATTCAGAAGGAGTTAAATTTTCTATTCCTTGATGATTTCTTATCCAGTTATAATAAATCTCAAATCCTTTAAGTAAAGTCTGTGCAGATGTAATGCAACCATGAAAACCACGCATAACTTTTGTTCTTTCTCGTAAAGTATTGTGGAATCTCTCAACCTTGTAATTAAAACCACCACTATCACTCTTAATAACCTGATGAATAACCTTAGAAGTTGAAGCTATCTTGCCACCATGATGTATTCTTAATCCAAAAGTCTTTTTTATTGTTCTTGGATAAGCAACTAAACCATCAGTAGAAATAACTTTAACTTGGTCACCTACTTTTCTCTTTGCATTATAATAAACTTTGTTTAAGACTTTATTAGTCCTCTCGCCTTGATAATCTGTGCTTACTAAATATCTGCTGTCCATATCAATAATATCTATAAAATATTCTTCCTTAACTCCCTTGTGTCCTTTTAAGCCACTTGTTCTCCTCTTGTATTCTACTTCATCTCCCTGCAACTGCCAACCTGCTTTAACACTTTGTTGCTCTGTGAAGTTTTCCATAATAGGTACATATTTCATAATCCACCTGTAAATAGTAGAATGATTAACTCCACTTGGAAAAAACCTTTGTAGATGGTCTGCTATCTTTCTAAAAGACATTCCAGAGTAATACATATCCATTGTTTGAGTAACCATTTGTTCATGGTTTCTCATTCTGAAAAAAGCAGTATCTAAAACAAACCTATTTTTACATGACTTGCAAAAGTATCTTTGTATTTTCTCTCGGCTTTCAGTTAATCTAAATCCTCTTTTAACTACTTCTTTACTCTTGCATTTTGGACATTCTGTATCTTGTTTTTCCATGCTTATTTAAAGCATTACTCCTTTATATACTTTTCGGTATTGGAGTATAACCCTATTCAAAAGAAGAAAGACCCTTTAACGCAACAATGTACTGTATGTATAGCCTTGCACAAAAATAGGCTTTTTGCACAAGAATGAAGAGGGCTGCACAATATTAACCTATTTCAGAAGATTTGGATTTTGTAATACTAATATTCTAAAAATTAAATTCTCAGTATTTATAAGCTTTTGGGTACATTTTTGTAGTTTTTCTGCAAAAATATCGAAAAATGACATATTTTTATTAAATTTAGACCTCAAAATATCATTGAGGCTTCTATATTAGTTTATAGTTCTTTTCAGTAGTTAGGAAAGTAAAATAGTGGGCAAAAGATTATCAAATTCAGTATTATAAACTCTAATCTCCCCCAATTTCAGTTTAGTCACTGCAAGAGCTTTTTGAGTGTCTCTTAGATGTTTTATTCGTATTTCTATTTTATGATTTTGTCTGTATAGGGCTTGTGTACTTAAAATTCTAAGCTTTTGCCTTTCATAATTTTCCTTTCTTTTTTGTTGAAGATGAGTTTTGTTCTTTGCCCAGTATTCTCTTTTTGCTTGATTATATTCTTCTCTAGTTTTCTCAATCTTAGGATTTTTTAATTGCTCAATTATCTTAGGTATCGCCTTTCTTGCATTATAGTCATCGCTTGTTTCTTTTTTATATTGCTTTCTGCTTTGTTCTCTTTCTTTTTTGTTTTGCTCTCTAAAATCTTTAGTGTCTATCTCTGATTGCAAAAAAAGTCTTCCACATTTAGCGCATTTATATTTTCGTCTATATTCAAGAAGTACAAGTTCATAATTACAATTTGCACAGCGTGGCATTAAAATCAATAAGATAAGAGATATTTATACTTTTGGAAATCAGTTATAAGAATTAATTTTCTATAGAAACATATCTACTTAATTCTCGTTCATTTTGCGCATTAGTTTTTTTAGAATATCCTAAGTCTTTACAAATAGCCATAACCTTAGTAACAAATTTATTAAAAGATAATTGATTCATTAGGATGTTATCGTCGCTCTTTTTACTGGTGTGCCACTCAAGACCCACGTTGAGGGGAGCTAGGGGCGTATAACCTTCAATATTAAATATATCGTGCTTACTCTTTGTTATCCAACCCGCTCCAACCTCCGATACGGCATACCAGGATTGGGCCATATCTTTACTAGTAATATAAATTACATAAATTTTTTCATCTGAAATGCTGTTTACAAAAAAATCTCTTAAATATTCCCAAACTTCTTTGCCATGAGGAATCCAACAACCCTCATTATCACAATGAGTATAAATTATATCTTCATCAGAAATTCCATTAAAAGATAGCATCTTGTATACGACATCTGCTAATATTTTATCCACCCCAACATGGCTTATTAGGACTTTCTTTTTTTTAGAATCAACTTTACTTTTGAGTCCCATTAATGGAAGACTTTTATCCATTTCACCTTCAATAAATTTTTTAAGCTCGGCTGGTGATTCTCCCTCAAGCTTTTCAGATATTCTTTCTGTGACTATTTGAGATATAGACTTCTTATACGCTTCCACTTTATCTTTAAGTTCTTTTTCTCCAGCCTTTTGTTTTTCATCTTTCTCTAGACTTTTTTCTTTATCTCGGTAACTAACAAAAGCCTGTCTCATATTTATAACTCTAGGAAGTAAGTCCTTTTCAACATGAGATATTACTAACTTATATCTGGGATCATCAGTTTTATAACCTTGGCGATTGCTCAAAGACATATCTTGCAATTCCGTCTCTTCAAATAAATCTACATACAACTGTCCCACAACAAATACCTCAATCAACCTATTTTTCCCAATCAAAGGCAATATATTATACTCTCCCAATTTTCCATTAGATAATAGAGAAATAAAATTATCTGGAAAATCATTTGAATTTATTTTTTTATCTTTTGTACTTCTATAAGCACCTAACCAACCCTTTATCTCTAAATTGTATGTCTTTTCTTTGCCTAATTTATTTTTCATTTTTATAGGAAAACATATAGACTTTTCTTGTTTAAGCAGAAGTTTCTTAGCTTCAGAGTCATTATTCAATCCAGGAATAAAAAAGTTTGATAAAGATTGATATTCTTTTCCAAAAATTATTAAAGTTCCCAATTCTCCAATCATTTCCTTATCAAAATTTTCTAAAGAAAGCTTATCTTTCTTTGTAATAATGTGTATTTTGAAATCTTTATTTACTAAAGGAAACATCTTTAGGAGATTTTTTTTGATAGCATTTGCCGTATTTGGAAGGGTATATTGGGGATTGGTCATGACAATAGAGGTTCCTGACTTTTTAGGATTAATCATTTTAAAAGAAATCTCTTTTTCTTGTATGGGTATTAATTTACTATCTTTTCCTACTTTCCTGGATAAAACAAATCCAGATTTTTCGCCATTTTTTACAGTCATAACTAGTACATTTTCTGAAACTGAAAGTGCAGCCAACTTACCAATACCTTTTCTTCCAATTTTTTTACGTTCCGTCCCTTCTACATAAGATTCCTTTTCATTAGTTCTAGTTTCTACCGCAACGCCCAAATATTTTTCAATATCTCCTTCTTCATAAGACATTCCAGACCCATCATCTTCAACAAAAATAGCATCATCTTGCTGTATCACATATACATTATGTGCGCCAGCATCATAGGAATTTGCTATTAATTCTGCTAGAACATAATAGATATTTGTATACAGGTGTGGGCCCAGTAGTTCTAAAATTCGGGGGTCTATATTTATCTTATATTCTTTATCCATTAAATTCCTATATCCAATTGCCTTTTATACTTTTCTTTTTAGTTATTTAAATAGATACTAAAGATTAAAATTTTATTTATTAAAAGAATTTATATGATTTTTAATACTTTTTGCTATAATTCTACCTAATTTAACTGGAACAGCATTTCCTATATGTCTTCCTATCATTGCACCAGAAAAGTCTCTTGTAGGGTCTATAAGATCATAATATTTTGGGAATGTTTGAAGTAATGCGCCTTCACGATAAGATATAGCTCTATTTTGGCTTGGATGTCCAAATCTCCCACTACCATAACTATAAAATTCGGTAGTAATTGTTGGACTTGGCTGATCCCAGCTCATTCTTCCATATACTCCTTTGAAGGATTTGCCATTTTTCTTTTTATGACAGGCTAAAACCAGATTTTTATTCCATTCTTTCCATCCACCACCTGTAGAAGTATTAATAATTCTTTTATAATTAATGGGGGATAAATTTCTTGAAGTATGTAATGGATCTTTTTTATCAGACTCACCAGCATTAATTGTGGGAAGTTTACCTAAAACATCTTTTACAGTAAGATATTTTTTTGGCGAATGAGTTTCATCTAGTAGAGAAATTTTTCCAAGCTTGGAAGCTAATAAAACGAGTCTCTTTCTATTTTGCGGAATCCCATAGGCAGGACAATAAACTATTTTCCAAAAAACATTATATCCTCTTTTTTCTAAGGTATCTATAAAATTATTAAAAACAGAATATTTTGCTATTTGCGGAACATTTTCCATAGAAACTATTTCTGGTTCAACTTCTTTTATTAATCTTGCAAATTCATATAAAAGTTTCCATTTGTCATCTTTAAACTTTTTGTGATTATAATTTGAAAATGGTTGACAAGGTGCACACCCGATAAGAATTCTTATTGGACTATTAGCATAAATTTCGCTTAATTTATCTCCAGTAAACTCTTCAATTGATTTGTATATAAATTCTGAAGAATTATTTTTTTCATAAGCATATTTGCAAGTTAGATCATTATCAACACCAGCAGCAACTCTGAAATTTTCTTTTATAAATCCATGAGTCATTCCGCCAACTCCGCAGAATAAATCAACTACGACAGCCCCTTTATCCATTTTTAAACCTCAATTATAAGATAGCTATTGGGCTTTTTAAAGACATCGATTTCAAAAAATAATTATTCTAAAATAAATAGGAATAATTAATAAGAGTAGCTTTTAAATAATGCCTTCATTTATATTTTCTATAATGAAAAAAATTAATTTAATATGGATTATAATTGTTACGATTCTTGCAATTGCTGTAATAATCGGTGCAGTTATCCTTTCTTATTCTAATAGATCAAATGAAAATATACAAAATAAAGCACAAAATCCAATATCTACTAATACTTCTGAAATGTGTAAGGTGCAAGGAAATAATTGTTTTGAAACTTCGGATTGTTGTGCGGATATGTTTTGTTGTAGACCACAAGGATTTTCAGAGGGTTATTGTTCTTCTTCCTGTGAAATAGTTATTTGATATATGAGCCTTACACAATAAATCTAAGGATTATTTATATATACAATAACCCAAATAGAACTATGTCTAAAATTAACAATATTTTTTATCCAGAAGAATGTTTCGTTTCATTATGTTCTTTTCCAAAACATAAGGAAAATGCTCTTAAATTATTGAAGCTCATTCCAACTAATGTCAAAGAAATAATACTTTCTAAAGGTATACATGTGACTGATTTTTTCAACCAATCGATTAATCCAGATATTTCTATTGATGGCGAATGCTTGGGTTATTTTATTAATGGTGGTAGAGCCATATATCTAATTCCAAAGAATATTTTTTCTGATGATGCCCTAGTAGGATTAATGGCACACGAATTAGCCCATGCTTATATTTTTTTAACATCTCCACTTAAAAGAGCAGTATTAAGTTTTTATTACAGAATTAAAATAAAAAACGAAAGTGAAGAAGTAAGATTTAGATACAAATATTATAATGAAAAGTTAAAAGGCGAAGAATATTATGCGGATTGCCTTGTTAGAAAATGGGGTCTTGAATCCTACCAAAAGAAACTATGGGTAGAAGAAGCTGAAAAAATGAAAAAAGAGAATTTATGTCCAAGCCAGTCTGAACCTGTTGTGTCATCAAAATAATAATCCCTCAGATTTATTTGGACTAAAAAGTTTAAATACATGATTATCTTTCATTTTTTGACAGCTAAGTGCGTAGCCTTTATGCTATTTTCTTTTAGTTCTTCAACCTCTTCTATTCTATCCGCTTCTTTCCCTTCAGGCAGATTCCAAAATCTTTCACAAGCGTCATCTTCATTTTCCGCTTCTAAGGCTATTCCTTTTTCAATAATATAAGATAATCTAAATTTTTTCATGCCCAAACTCTCAAAATATTGTAAATTTGCAGTATCAGAGCTATAACTGATAATATCCAAGCCGCAATTACTATTATTTTTTTATTTTTCATTGTTCTCCTTAAAATTCCTAATTATCTGATGAACCGTTGAATGATGAACATTAAACAGCTTGGCTATCTCTTCTTCGCTTACATTTTTCTTGTGTTCTTCAATTATTCTTTTATTTCTTTCCTTCTTTCCCTCTTGAATTATTTTTCTAAATTTCATTTTATTTTTCTCCTTACCACTTCGAGATTAGTTACTAGATTTTTAGGAATAATAGTGACATTAAATTTTGATGATTTACCTTTCCCACTAATTATATTGCTTATCAAAATTTCTTTTTTATCTTGCGAATAATAAAAACCTATATTTAAAGTATGGGCAAGATTTCCTAATTCTAAATTTTTAGGGTCCAGCCAGCTAATTATGATTACATCTCCTTTTTTTAGCCTTGAAAAATCCTGTATTTTCATTTTTTTAATCCTCTTTCTCTAAGATTCATTATATCTACATCAATAAATGTTAATTGCTTTAATGCTTGAGGATTATCTTTACAAAAATGTTTCAAGGTTTCTAAGTCTTGGACTGTTCTTTCGTATAATTCCCAAATTTTATCTTGTTTATTCATTTTGAAAGAGAAAGAAAAATATCGTAAAAATCTTTTAAGATTTCTTCATAAGATTTATTTGAAGTAAGCATTACATAAAACATAAATGCGGTTCTCTTGTTTCCGTCTATAAATGGATGTCCGCGCAATATCTCTTTAGCTATCTCATAAGGATTATCTAAAGATAAAGCATAATCAAGATTAGACTTATTGCCTCCTAAACCAGAATCTGTCTTAAATTCCTTTCCTAGTTTCTGATTTATTTCTATTATTTCTTGTTTTTGCATTTTCTTTTTGCTCCCTTAATATTAAAAAATGTTTGAAGCATACTAATTGATCCATTATGAAAGCTTTTACTGCCCTCGCTATGAAAATCTTTTAAATGCCGTTTTTCCCATTTTATCCATTCTTTAGCAGAATTACTAATCTTTCTCTTTATTTCTTGGGAAAAGTCCATATCCTTCAATGTTTTTAATTTATATTTTTTCATATTATCCAATTCCAGTATGAACTCTCCTTTCATTAATATTGATGGGTGCAATTAAATCAGCAAGAATATTCTTATTCATCTCTTTAGTTTCTAAATAATAAAATATAACATCGTTCCAAATTCTTTGAATATCTCTGTAATTTTTTCCCTCAGTCATTTGAGCAATATCTTCCGCAGTTACGGAAATACTTAGTCCACTTTTGTTTATTAGATTATTTACGAATTCTCTTCTATCTTCTATTGAGGGATTATTGAATTCCAATACATTAAATCTATCCCTCATAGCTTTTCCAAGTCGAGTTATATTATTCACTGAAAGAATTATTACTGATTTAATTTCTCTGGCAGCATCATCTATTTGTCGATTCATTTCCCCAAGCAAAACTCCCTCTTCTTCCATAGAATAAGCATGTAGACCCAGTAGTTTGTCTGCTTCGTCAATAAGAATAATACAATTCTTGTATCTACTGGCAGTATCCATTATTTTAGTAATTCCATGTCTAGGAGAATGAATATCCCACGCACTAATCTTAATTAACGGCAATTTTAATTCGCCAGCTAATGCTCGCGCCATATGAGTTTTTCCTATACCATGATTTCCAGAGAATATGAAGAAATTATTTCTTTTTATCTGTAATTTGTCTAGTTTATTTTTATTATTTTTATATAATGCTAATTTTTTCAGTTCTTTTTTTATTTTGTTATGGCCGAAAACATTGTTAAAATTCAAATTTGATTTAAATTCAATATCATAGTTCGCAAGTCCAGAAGGAGTATAGCTTGAAAATGCTTTATTTGCAGATTTAAGATTAATTATTCCATTACCAAAACGATAAGCTATTCTTATGACTTCATCAAGATTTCTAAAATTATAACCAATTGATTTAGCGGCAATTTCATTGATTATATTTTTACCTATTAAATTACCATATTTCTTATTTAGAAAAATCTTTTTGCTTTTTTCAAAAGGTTCTAATAAATCTATAAAAGTTTCTATTCTATCCTTCCAAGAATCTTCCATAAAACTCGAATCATTAACAGTCATAATAAGAAATAGTTTTTTATTGCTTCTTTTTACTAATTCTAATAAATTTAGAAATCTTTTACTTTCAATGTCATTTAAATGCGGATCGCCCATGCCGTCTCTTTCGAATTCTAATGAATTTTGTATATCGTCTAAGTAAATTATCCCTTTTTCTAAACTATGAATTTCTTCCATTATTTGTTTAAGACTATCAAATTTTCTTACATTCTTTCCTTCTAATTTGAAAGGACCAAGATATAAAACAGGAAACTCTAACATTTTAAGAAAACTCTCGACAAAATAAGTTTTTCCTATGCCTGGACTGCCTTCAAAAAGATAAGACTTGTCTGTAAATTGATTTATTTCTCCATTTATGGAATCGACTAGAAATTTTATAGAAAGTCTGTTATTTTCAGATAGACTTGATTCTTTTATAAACTGTTTAAGTAAATTATTAACCATTTTCATAGAATTACTCTTTTCTTGGTTTATAAGCTTTTCTATTGTTTAATACAATTATATACTATTATGTAGAAAGATATATAAATAGGTTACCTTTCTATTTCCTATGGAAACTTATATAAACGAAGAAAAGCCCATTATTATTGAGGAAATTAAGCCTGAAAGCCAGGCAAACGAAGAAATCATGGGAAAAAAGGTGCTTATTGCGACATTATATAATCCTGAACCAGTTCTTTTGGCTGCGACACGGCTCGGGCCTGAAAGACTTATACTTTTAATTGATAAAGATCCAGATAAAGAACAGGAAGCTTCTGTAAAACTCATCCAGGAATCATTAGGAAAGGTTCTAGAGATAAAAATTGTGAAGACTGATGTTTATGATATAGTTGAAGTAGCTCGAAAAGCTGTAGAGGTTATTGACTTGCAGCCTAAAGAGGATCATATTTTTGTGAATATTACTGCTGGAAGAAAAACTAAGGCGATTGGATTACTTTTTGCAGCTTACGCAAGACATGAAAGAGTTAGTAAGATTGCTTACAATCCAGAAGAGGATAAAAGTTCAATTGTTTATCTGCCTAGATTAAGTTTTCATTTAACTGAAAGCCAAAAGAAAATTCTTGAAGAAGTCGGAAAGAAGAAGTATGAATCTATTGGAGATTTAGCAGCTAAGATTGATTTATCTACGGCAATGCTATACCGCGCAATCGATGAATTAAAAGATATGGATTTAGTTTCTACAGAAAAAGGAATAGAACTTACTGATGCAGGTAAGATTGCGAGGTTATGAGAGATGACTATAGACAAAAAGACCGCAAAAGAAAATTTAAAAGTAATATTAGATAAATATAATAAATTCAAAGATTCTGATGCACTCAAAGTTGAAGCTAATGCAGAAAAAATAATTGAGGATATATTTGAAAAAGTTCTTGGTTGGGAATCTCTTGAGGATTATATTAAAAGAAAATCTCAAGAAACTGGGAAATTTCCAGATTATACATTTAGATTAAATGGCATAAATAAATTCTTCTTAGAAGCCAAGAAACTTGATGCAAATCTAGATACTATAGCTTTTCAAAAACAAGCAATCGGATATGCTAGAAGTAGTGCTGTACCCTTCGGTATTCTAACTAATTTTAAGGAATTGAGAGTATATGTAGTTGATAGAGAAATAGATAACATTAAGAATTTTGATAAAATACAATTATTTAAGCCAATTCTTATTGAAAATTGTCTTGAAGATAGCGAATTCGAAAAACTATGGATGTTCAGCAAAGAAAGCTTTCTAAATAAAAAAATATATGCTTTTGCTGAAGAAATATGCAAATTGCCAAAAAGAAAAGAAATAGATGATCAATTATCCATAAAGTTAAACTATTTGCGTGAAAAGATAAAAACCAATATAAGAAAACATGATAGAAAAAATGAGGTAGTATTGTCTAATGAAAATGTAAAATTGCTTATAGAAGAAGTAACACAAAGGATACTGGATAGGCTTGTATTTATTAGAGTTTGTGAGGATAGAGAATATGAAAATAAGCATTTAGAAAGTTTTCTTAATGCCCATGAGCAAAATAATTCATTTAAGATCTGGGATGCTATAAGAAGTTTATTTAGAGATTACGACATAAAAAATGAAAAAACGGGTGTAGGGGGATATGATAGTGGTTTATTTGAACTTTCCTTATGCGATTCTCTTTTTTTAGAAGATGATATTTTAGCAAAAGTAATAAAGGAATTTTATTATTTTGAAGATGGAACGCCAATAGATTTTAGTAAAATTCCAGCAGATATACTGGGAAATTTATATGAGAATTATTTAGCACATATTTCTAGAAATGTAGAAACTCAAAAATTACATAGAAGAGAAGAGGGAATTTTTTATACTCCAGCATATATCGTAGACTATATTGTTAAAAATACCTTAGGCGAATTATTAAAAGATAAAAAGACAGAAATTGATAAAATAAAAATATTAGATCCTTCCTGTGGTTCTGGTTCTTTTTTAATTAAAACATTTGATTTTATAGACGATTATCATAAGAAAAAAGATAATTATAGTCAAAAAAGACTAGCAGAAGACGGGAGTTCTTATTCTACAAAAGAAAGAATACTGAGAAATAATCTATTTGGTGTAGACCTTGATGCTAAAGCGGTTGAAATAGCTCAACTTAATCTTTTATTAAAAATAGCCGAGAAAGGACATAAATTACCAATTTTACAAAAAAACATTAAAAGAGGCAATTCTCTTATTGATAATGAAAAAATTGCTCCAAAAGATTATTTCAAGTGGGAAGGATATTTTCAAGAAGGAACTTTTGATATTGTTATAGGAAATCCCCCCTACGGGATTGTTTTTAATGAAGAGGAGAAGTTATTCTTAGAAAATAAATTTTCTTCTTTTAAAAGGAATAATGATCTTTATGTGGCGTTTATAGAGAAGTCTATAGATTTACTAAAAGAGGGGGGATTATTTTCTTTTATTATCCCGAATACCTATATTCTTGGTTCTTATTTCGAAAATCTTAAGGAAATTATATTAAAAAAGACAAAAATAATAAAAATTATTGATTTTGGAATTAATTCTATATTTCGAGATCCAAATGTATTTAATTCTATAATCATCTTACAGAAGGAGACTATAAATGATAAAAAACTTAAAAACAAGATTGAATTTTTAACGGTCCCTCCCCTTTCTGAAGCAGAGATTATAAATTTTGAAAAATATTCTTTAAAAACTGAATTGATGCAATCTAATTTAGATAATCAAAGTTGGAAGCCCAAAAATAAGATAGTTGAAAAAATGTTGTTGAAGAAAGATAAACTTATTGAAAATGTATGCTATGTTAAAGACGTGGGATTTAATTATTGGAGCGTTGGTAGAGGTAAAAAAAGAGGAGATTCTATAGGAAGCAGGGTTCTTTATGAAGGGGAGAGAAAAAATCAAAAAGATATTCCTTATTTAAAAGGTAGGGACATAATAAGATGGAGTTATTCTTTTAGCAATCATTGGTTAAAACATAATTATAATGAATTTCTAAATAAAAAAACAGATACTTTTAGGTTTAGTAAGGAATTTCTAGAAACCTCTCCAAAAATAATATACAGACAAACGGCAGATAGAATAATTGCTACCCTTGACTATGATAAGAACTATAATGATAAAACGGTTCATTTGATCGTACCTAAAGAAGGAACCAAAATTAATTTATTATCTTTATTGGGTATTCTTAATTCTAATTTAATATTGTTCTTCTATAGAAATATTGTTGGAGAAGAAGGAAGAACATTTGCTCAAGTTAAGACTATTTATCTTAAAAATATTCCTTTTGTTACTAATGAATTGATTGATGACAGACTATCTAAACTAGTAAAAAACCAATTAGAAAAAGTAAAAATAATCCAAGAAATAGGTAACAAACTAACTTCAGAAAAGACTAAAATTCAAGAAGAAATAGACCGAACTGATAAGGAGATTAATCAAGAAGTCTACAAACTTTATGGAATCACAAAAGAAGAGCAGGAAATTATAGAAAATAGCTTAAATCCTCCAAAAAAATAAAATGATAGACACAATAACCCTCATAATAATACTAATCGCCGTAGTAATTGCTTTCTTTATAGGTCAGAAGATGGGTGCTTACAGAAAACATAAAGAGTGGGAAGAAGCATTACCTGATTATAGAAAAGAAGCTATTATGAAATCAAGAGCCGTTTTAGGCGGTCAATTTTCTGAGCAATTAGCTCCTTTCTTACCTAATTTCAAATATCTACCTACTGAATGTAGATTCATAGGAAAACCTATTGATTTAATTGTCTTTAAGGGTATGGATGAAAAAAATATTAATGAAGTTGTATTTGTTGAGGTTAAGAGTGGAAAAGCTAAATTAAACAAACATGAGAGTAATCTTAAAGAAACAATCGAGAAGAAAAGAGTTAGATGGGAAGAATATAGAATTCCTGAAGAATTGACTAAAAAGAAAGATATTGATTTGGAGAAAGTTTAAAATGTCGAGCTATTATTTAGATATTGAAACTACTGGATTAAATCCAAAAGAAAATAAGATAATTACAATTCAATATCAGCAATTAGATATGAATACTGGTGAACCAATTGGAAAATTAATAATTCTTAAGGAATGGGAATCCTCTGAAAAAGAAATTTTAAATAAATTTATTTCGGATAGTAAAATTTTGGATGAAAATCCGTTTCGATTTGTTCCAATAGGATTTAATTTAGGTTTTGAACATAATTTCCTAAAAGCAAGAACTTCAATTAATGGTCTTCCAGAAATTGATATTTTATCTAAACCATTTATTGATTTAAGAGCAATAGCCATTTTAATGAATAAAGGACAATTCAAGGGTTCAAGTTTGGATGGTATGACTGGAAAAAAGAGTAATGGATCTAAATTGCCCCTATTATATGAAACTAAAAAATATGGAGAAATTATAGACTATATTGAAGATGAAACTAAAGAATTCTTAAAATTTAATGTTTGGCTTTACAAGGAAATGCCAGAATTATATAATAAATTTAAAGAAGAAATGCTATAAATAGCATATTATAAAATAATGAAAATTGATATTGAACAGGTAATAGAATTCTTAGACAATCCGCCTAAATCCGATTTTGGACAAGCAACTTCAATAATCGGCGTTATTGGGGAAGACTTAAACGCTAATACATTTAAGCACTATCTGGAAAATAAAGAAAATACTTATGTAGAAATTCTTCCTTATTCTGTTACAACTGGAAAAAATAAAGGTAAAAGATTAGATAGGTGGATATATGTTGAAAAAAAAGGAGAAAAAACATTATATCAATGTGAAATAAAAAATTGGGCGGCAACTGCTATTAGTGGAAAACGTCTTGAGAAAAATGCAAGTAAAGATAAAAAGTGGGAAATTGCAGAAAAAAATTGGGAAAATCAATGTAAGGGTTCATTTTCTGATCCAGAGTATCCTAATGGAGTTACAAAAGTTTTTGTAAAGATGAAATCTCCAAAAGGATATGAAGAAATAAAAGTTGAGCCTTTGATTTTATATTGGATGCCCATATCAAATACACCTAATTTAAATCCGTTATTTATTGTCCCATTATCTTTTTTTCATAATTCTAAAATAAATACAACTTTCAAAGAATTAAGAGTATTTTCGGTGTCTATATATTTACGTTCATTATTAGAAAAGGGGATTAAATATCTTGACTATGACCTGCCTAATATTAAACATAGATTAGATATATTGGCTAAAATTTTTCCTAAAAGTTAATTATTTAAGGTGGAGGTAAATTATTCTTCTACAATCGCAGTCCAATAGATAGTTGATCCAGATTCAGTTTTATCAACCCATTTCATTTCATAGAAATTATTAAGATAAATTAAAGCAGTATTCCAGGATATTTTAGCAGCTTCAGCTATTTGCGAGGTAGTCATAGAACCTTCATTTTGAACAAGAACAGTTATTATCTTTGTTTCTATTGGATTTAATTTTTTTTTCATTTGAATTTACAAATTATCTCTTTATTTTTTTTATTAAATAACATCAAGCATTTAGCTCCTTTTTCTAGTTTAAGATCTATAGCTATATTTCTTGGAATAGGTATCTTAGATTGATGAGGTTCAACAAGAACATTTACTTCTACTGGTTTAATTGGATTTTTTTTATTAATATCTATTGATTCTAATAATTCTTTAGGAATTCCCCTCTTCTTTACCATAAATAATAGACTACTATATCCTATTTAAAGGTTTCTATAGTCTAAATTTATAATAGACTAATTAACCACAAGATTTATAAAGGCATATTTCTTAAGAGTTTTATTAGACTATTAAAACACAAAGTAGCAGTTTATGGGAAAATTATGGGACTGCTAAATATGGCTCGATTATGGCGAGCCATTCATATTCAAATTAAACTTAGGTAAAAACACCGATACAACAAATTTATGCAAACAAATATCAGAAACATTGGAGAAGGCCAATAAAACAATAAAAACAGTAGAGATTCTATCTTTTCTTGAAATAACACCTATAGAAAAATTATATATTTTCAGGCTCGTAAAAGGTATGTCTAACTATAGCAAACTTCTTGAATATTTCAGCAATAATCCAGAAGAAGCATTCCAATTAGGATTTTATAAAAAAGAAGATAATTCTTTGGATATTACTCCTAAAAGAACTTTTAATCATTACTTGCTGAATAAAATAACTAAAGAATATAAGCACGAATTAAGCTCAATAGCAGAATATATTCTCTCATTCTGCAATAAAAAAGGCATACTTCTAGATATTTGCATAGTCGAGAAAGTAATCAGAGAAAAAAAGGAAGACCATATCAAAATATGCCGAGAGGCGATTAAATTGATTAAAAGATTAGTTTATCCGCAAGTAGACATTAAAATAAAAAGCAATGGCAAGTTCACTACGAAAGATTTGCTTGATGTTCTTGTTCATGTAGCTTTAACAAGGGATTTTGCTCATAATGGCGCTGAAACTTTCAAAGTAGATAATGAAAGAATATCCCCTTCTGGAGATTTGATGATGTATCACTTCTCAAAATTTAATTCTGTTCATCAGATAAGAGAAATGTTCGAAAAAATATCGGACTTTATATTTAATTTTGCCAGGAAGAATTATAATCAATTAGGCAATAGAAAACACGATATTGCTTATGATGTCCATAAAATTCCTTATTACGGAAAAGGTATCCAATATGCTTGTGGAGACCAATTTGAAAGAGGCACTAGTAACTTTATTGAATTTTTGACTTGTTCTATTGTAGTAGCTGGAAGAAGATTTATACTGGATGTAGTTCCAATTCATCCACTTGATAATATGGCTAAATTGCTTGATAGAAGCTTAAGGCGAGTAAGAAATAAGATAAGTATAGAAAGGGCTTATCTTGATAGGGGATTTAATAGTGCAGAAATATTCAGAGTTCTTAAGGATAATAAAGCAGTAGAGTGTTGCTATGATGTAAATTGTCCAAGTGAATATACTTGTAATCGGGATCATCAATGTCAAGCAAAAGAAATAGTGAAATTGACCTGTCCAAATGAATGCTGTGCTAATTCAGAACAATTTATCGATCGTCCTTGTGCTGAAGGCAAATCCTGCATCAACAATGCTTGTACTTATTCTAACCAAATGGAAAAGAAAAATAATAATTCAGTTATAATATCAGTAATTATTGGTCTCGCAATAATAATTGGGCTGATTATTTTTGGTTTGATTTTAAAAAATAAAGATAAAGAAGATTAATGATACAAAAAATATTCTCGTTAGACCTAAAAATGAATGATGAGCTATTATAATGGGCTTCTTTAAAGATATAATCAAAGCAGGAGTATATGGCTCTGTTGCAAGCGGAGTGGTTAATAGTGCGATTGCTACAGCAAAAACTAAAGCTACAAGTATGCCAACAAAATGCCCAAAAAATTCTAAAGTAGAAGTTATTTGGAGAGAAGGAGTTGATGGATGGGGCAATCCTGTTTTTAAATGTAGTTTCTCTGGAAGACAAGAGTGCAAAAAATGTATTAATAAGGGAGAATATCCTAAATGAAAAAAAACTTTTCAGGATTGGAAGAAGGCGACATTATAATAGTTAGTTGGATAGATCCTAAAAGTTCTCTATCTGGACATCCTATTACTACTAAGCATATAGGTTTCTATTTTCCACAAGATAAAGAAAATATTTTGATAAGCAATATAATTCGGGGAGAGGGAAAATTAATTCAACAGAATATTACATTTATCCCTAAAAATCTAATCACTAATATTGAAGTTGTAAAAAAATGAAAAAATTTAAATTGCTTTATACTATTGATAAAGAAGCAGTAATTGAAGCTAAAAATGAAGATGATGTTTGTAATAAATTTTGGAATACTCCTGAGGGTAAAGATGCTGATAGAATAGAAGAAGTTGAAGAAATTTAATTTTTATTCAAACTCCTTAATTTTCCATTGCATCTTTTCATTTATTACTTTTTTTTCGACTATATTGGATTTATGAAGATTTTCTAAAACTTTATTTGCAGTATTCCAAGACATATTATCCGCCCATTCTGCAATTTCATTGGCAGTTGCCCACCTTTCTAAGCTATATAATGCTTTTATTACTCTCTGCTCGGATATTGTAAAGGGTCTATTCTCAGTCATTTTTTCTAACTTCTATTATGATTTTATTTTGTTTTTTATCTAATGTTGCTTTTGCCCCATAACTATCTTTATTTAATCTGAGGAAATCAACGAATTTCTTTGGCAAAGCGATTTTATACTGATCAATGATTTTATCTTTTGCCCCATAACTATTTTTTATAATAGGAACGTCTTTAGATTCAAGTCCAGGATTATTCACTTTATCTTTCATCTCCTTAAGAGCATCTAATTTTTCTTTTGTTAATTTTTCTTTTGCCATCTTTTAAGTTTTAGTACTTATTATCTAACATAAGTACTATTTATAATTCTTTCTATGTCTTATCAGTACAAATTACCATTTTTTAGTACTAAAAAACCATAAAGTTTAAATACCCTCTTTGCATACTATTAGTACTAATAATACATTGGTATAACCGAAATTAAATGGCTCGATTATGGGACGAGCCATTCATATTCAAATTAAATTCAAGGAAACACAAACATGAAAGTATACGATAAAGAACCAGAACCTCAAAAAACAATGGATGACTGGGCTAATTTTGAAGCAGATGAGCCATTTAATTGGAGAGCTTACAATAATTCTCAAACCAGAGAGAAAGTCATCTTTCTTAATCTCCTTAAAGAATTAGCAACTCTAACTGAAGGAAACCCCTATGCTGGAAAGGGCAGATATTCTCGACCAGTAAATCATATGATATTTTGTATGTGCTTTAAAGTTTATTCAGGATTATCAAGCAGAAGACTTATTTCAGACCTTGAACTTTGTAGAAATAGAGATTTTATCAGTAGCGTTCCTCATTTTAATTCTGTTTGCAATTATTTTGACAATAAGAACGTAACTAAGCATCTAAAGCATCTCATAGAGCTGTCTGCATTGCCCGTAGCCCAATTAGAATCGAAATTTGCTATAGACTCAACTGGATTCTCTGAAAGAAAATATATGGAAAGATGGAGTTCAGCAAGACAAAAGTTCTCTATGCATCAACAGTATAAGAAAGCCCATTGTATTTATGGAGTTTATAGTAATATAATTGCTAATGCGATAATTACTGAGGGAACTGTTGCTGATTCTCCAAGATTTCTTGAACTATTGCAACATACGGCAGATAATTTTAATATCGAAGAAATATCGGCAGACTTGGCTTATTCCTCCAGAGAAAATCTTCAATTTGCAGAAGATTTAGGAATTACTCCATATATTCCATTTAAGAAAAATGCAACTGGAAAATCAAAAGGTGCTCCTGCTTGGAATAGAATATATAAATATTTTAAGAATAATCGAGAAGAATTTATGAAAAGATATCATCAGCGTTCAAATGCAGAGTCTGGATTTTTTATGTTAAAGCAAAGATTTAGTGATTCGGTTATGTTTAAAACTCCAATCTCTCAAACCAATGAAATTCTTTGTAAAATTCTTTGCCATAATTTATGCGTTTTGGCTCAGGAGATTTATTTATCAAAAATAGAAATTGATTTTAAATCTTGTGCAAGTTTCATGGTTGCACATAATTAGACTAATATTTTGTGCAAGGCGTGTATGTATTGTATGTATTCCTTGTATTCAAAGAATACAAAATTGAGACTTTCGTCAGGATATTAAAAAAATAATAAGATAAAAATAAAAAAATAAAAAGTGAGGCAAATTCGCTCCTCAAAAAGTCAATTCCTAACTATGCAGTTGCGTAGAAAGTACCGAGATTGTAATCAGCAGTATTTATCAATGCAGCAGCGTTAGCGTCAGTCTGATGACCGTATAATACTCCAGTAGACTTTGTACTTCTATAGTATCCTTTTATGAATGCGTAAGCAGTAACAAGTTCTCCTATAGCTGTTTCTCCATTTCCGTTTCCGAGAACAGAGATAGCAGATGTATCTACATAGTCATTAGCTTCAAGCTTTAATGGTTGGTTGTTTCCTTCGTTTCCAGATTTAGCAACAGCATCATTGAATTCAAATACGTTCTTCCAAGTGTTTTGTCTTGAACTAACAGTATTGCCCAATGTACTTTTTACTAAAGATGTACTTGCGTGATCAGCACCAAATAACAAAGCTCCACCAGCAACGTCTATACTAGTAATGTTTGAATTAGCAGTATCAGAAGGTGCGAAGTAAACTCCGCCCAACTCTACGATTCTATTAGTGTTATTATTTGTTATTTCCATTTTAGGGATTGTTCCAGTTGTACTAGAGCCAACTCCAGTTACATTAACTACTCCACCGATTCCTACAGCATTTGTTCTGCTGTAAAAAACTCCGTTAAGACTTGGAGGTAATCTGTAAACTGAAAGGTCTATTTCTACTGAAGCGCTATCGATGTAAACTGTTTTAGGTTCAACACCTTGGTATGTTGAGTTAAATGCCCAACATGTCAATGTATCTCCTACAACTGTCGAAGCTGTTGTTCTTTGGGTAGTAGAAGAAACTGTTCCATCTGTTACCATGCTTTTTTTAGCATTTTGGCAATAGATTTGTACAGCAACTTTTGTGTTTATGTCATTTTGAGAAATGTCATTAACATATACTTTAGCCGAAGCAGCATCACCGATATTGTATCCTTGAAGAGGCGCGGGTTCTCCCGTACCTGTTCCATCTCCAGTACCGCCTGTGGCTTTATTTAAAAATAATCCCTGTTTATAAGCGATTACTAGTCCTGCGACTATAGCAATGAATAACATTGCTACTATAACTCCACCAACTACGGCCTGTCCCTTTTTGCTTTTCTGCAATGAAATTTTTTTAAGTTTCATTTGTGAATGTGTTAGAAGCAAGTAAAAACCTCCTTACACAAATGCTTCTGTTTCTATTATTTATTTTAAAAGACATGTTATTCTTATGAAAAGTCTATATTTAAATACCCATAGTAAAAAAACTAATCGTAGAAAGCTTTATATTCTTGCTTTTCCTCTATATCTCATCAAAAAGGGGTACTTTTTATATATGAAACCAGAAAAAGAGATGATGTGGATAGCAATTTTGTATTCCAGTCCACATATAAAAGATCCATTAAATTTTAAGATTTTGCCAGATCCTGCTTGTAAAAAAGATTTTGAAAGATTAGTAGATGCCTCGGAGAATAATAAAGATTTCAACGAATGGTTAAATAAATTAATTGAATTGACTATTTTGGAACCTGCTGGTAAAATAACTAAGGGTAATCGGAATAATGTTGTAACGGAAGGTTATATTGTTAGTGCACGTAAATTAGAAGAATATGCTAAAAGAAATTTTGAAGAGTTGTATAAAAAGTTCTATAAGTTTTTCTCAAGAGATAGAATTATTCAATAATCAGTGGATAAATAAATTAACAATATACACTAGTAAATTTACTACTCCATGGAATGGGAGAAGAACTAATGTTGTTTGCAAGTATTCTGTGAATATATTTTCTCCTGGATTAATGTTTATTGTTATTTTTCCTACCGCTAAATCGTGAATTGCTATTACTGAGTTTGCTATAAAAAGATATAGTAAGAAATATACTATTGCTTTTATTAAATTCTTTGCAGGGCTTGTAGTATCTCCTAAGTTTATCAATTTTATCATAATTAATAAGGGTAAGAAAATTAGCCAAATTTCAGAGAATATTTTCCAAATTACATTCCAGAAGAATAACCATCCAAATACAAAATGTTTCCAAATTCCTGTTTCTGGATAAGCCATACCTACTAAAGCCGAGGGATTATTTATCAATAAATTTACATCTTGATTTATTACGTTATCTGCTGTGAAAATTCTTTCTGCTAACTGAAAAAAAGGTAGAGTTGGATCTGAAGTATTAATGGCCACAACTATTGAACTTATTACGGCAGGTAAGGTGAATAAAATCAAAGCTATCCAAAACTTATATCTCCAAATAAATCCAAATAGACTGAATCCTGGCTCGGCACTTGCTATAAATCCTTCATTCATTCTAATTCCTCATCATCTATTTCTATCTCGGATAAATCTTCAACCTCTTCATCTAATTCATCCATATTATTATTAGGTTTGATTGTATTTAAAGTTTCTTTTGTTTCTTTTTTTTCTGGATATTTTCTACCACTTCCGTGATCATTCATTCTATATTTTATTTGTTCTTGAGAAAGGAATATTCCAAATTTTTCTGAAATCCTATTTCTTAAAGATAAGGTGTCTACATTTTTGTTATTTCTTATGAATTCATTTACTTCTGAATTAGACTTCTTCCTTCTTGGTTCTTTGGGTAATCCTTTTAATTTATCTATAATGGGCTGTTTTGTGAAAAGCTTTTTCTCTTCTTTTTCTTTTGGTCTTCCGTTCTTTTCTTTTTTGAATGGAAGTTTAAATCTCCACAGAGTATTATTCATAGCATTTACTGTTCTTGATTCTCCGAATTTTTCTTCGTATTTATCACATAGTTCTTTTATGGTGGTATTCTCTTCTGCATTTTCTTTTATCCAGGTAGTTTTTGGATTAGCATATTTTTCTACTTTTTTCCAGTCATCATTTAAATCAATTTCTTTTTCTTCTTTTTGATGATCTAAAACCTTAGCTTTTTTCAACCAATCATATACTGATTCTTTACAAATATTTAATTTTTGAGAAATTTCTATTATTCCAGTTCCTGCCTTGTAAAGAGATATTACCTTGTTTATTGTTTCTTGTGGATACTTCATTCTGTAATCCATTTTTCTTTCTATAAATCTTTTACCGCATTCCTTACAAGTATATCTTTGTGCTGTTCCTTTCTCTTTTTTATTAAATCCTTGTTTTACTATCTTTTTAGACTTGCAATTTGGACAAAATAGTTTAGAATTTATTTCAGTTCTTTTTTTTATTATCTTAACATCTATTGCCTGGGGCCAATCTACTTTATTAAATTTGAGAATTTCTTTTGTTTCTTTTAATTTTATGATAGCTTGTTCTATAACTCCTAATTTTTTTACTAAATCAGAATGTTCTTTTTCAAGTTCTAATATTGCCTCAGTTATTTTTTCTGTCATCTTGATTGGCTCCCACTTGCGATTCTTTGTGCACTACTATAAAAATCATGACAGTGACCACAATCTACCTGGCTGTTTCTTAATGAGTAGGGCTGTCCTTGATGTGGCCTGTGTATCTCTAATTTTCCAACTTGTGCTTCATTCTTTCCGCAGGTTTCACATTTTCTACCTACAAAATTTATAAGACATTCTTTCTGATAGGGTGTTAATTTTTTATACTGGATCATTTTGCAGCCTTAATTTTATTTAACATATCTAAAATAAGTTGAGGTTCTATTTTGAAATTTAGATTTTTCCAGATAGTTGCTTGCTCTATTGCTTTTTCTATTTCATTGTAAAGTTTTATATTTAAATTTAGACCAATTAGTACTGCCTTATGAGAGCATAAATTACTATCTGTAAATCTGCTAGATCCTGAACAGGAACAAATAGGTATACTTCTTCCAGCCTTTACTTGTAGAATTACGTTGTAAGCATCTACATCAATCATTCTAGGACTAATTAGATTATACCTCTTATCTCTAAGATACCCTCTTGCTTCGTCAAATATTTTTATCATCTTTTTTAATTATTTTATTGGATATTTTTTATCCCATTTCTTTCTCAATGTTTTTCTATCTCTTTCCTTCATTCTGGACCATTTCTTTGAACAAGTCATTGAACAAGTTCTTGATCTCATTGGTCTTTTATATTTTTTATGTCCACCTCTTGATAGCTTTCCATATTTTTCAAACGAATTTGGACAAACTATGCAAATCGGCACTCTGGCACTTCCCTTTTTTTCTTAACAACTTCCCCACAATAGATGCAAGTATTTTGCCCTTTTACTAAAGGCATGCTGCATTTTCTACACTTGAACTTTGCTGTTTTATTAGTATCACCCATTTTTTAAATTTCCTGATTAAATATTGAAAGGAATGTAGTTATTAAATCTTCCATTGTCTTTCTATTTTTTCTGGCATATTCTTTTATCGAAGTGGCTAAGTAAAAGTCTCCTATGCTATTTCCGTTATCGTAATCAGAAACTAAGGATCTAACTTCTTGTATTTTAATTGATTCTAAATAATCAAGAATAACTTTTGATTTATTTTCTGAGTCTGAGGTGAAGTCTGCGCTTCTTGATTTAAGTGTATCATAACATTCAATGAACAGCTTTGAGAATTCTATATCATTTGTTGAAGAATTTTTATATTTTTCTTTTATCTTTTTTATTTCTTCTTCTTCGATTATTGTTTTCTCTCCTACAATATCTTGCAATTTTTTTATTTCTTCTTTTGTTATTATTTTTATTGTTGGATCTGTCATGTTATATCTCCACAAAGTTTAAATCTTTCGGTAAATTTAATCCGTGAGTGTACCAGCATGTCAAAAACCAGGCAGTAGAACCCCCCCCCGAAGGAGTTTCAAAATTAAATCTCTTATTGGGGATAATTAATTGTATTCCGTATTTTCTGTATAGTTTTTGTCTAGCTTCGGATTCAAGGCCCGTTAAGGGCATAAGTAATGCAAATGGTTTTCCTAGTTCATAACATCTTTTAAGGAACTCTTCTTTTAGACTATATGGTGGATTTGTTATTATGCAATCGAATTTAATATTTGGTTGTACTGAAGAAGTAAAATCATATCCTGAAAGAATATCTGATCCAAAAACTAGAAAACCTTTTTCTGAAAGAGCATTTACAATATTTCCTTTTCCTGCTGCGGGTTCCCATATAATCCATCCAGAATTTAAAAATGGTAATAAACAATCTATAGCTTTCTTTGGGCTTTGAAAATCATCTGGGCTACCTTGCTTCATACTTGGAGGTCTGTGACTTATTGCCATAATGTCACCTGTTTATGTTTAAATGCGAAATCAAATATTTCTTTTCCTAATTCTGGTTTAACACAATTGTTTAGAACTTTGACTCTAAGTTTATCTGGTATATCTAGATTACTTATATCGAACCCATTATGTTTCGATTTAAATTCTACATTATTACTTCTTATACCTCTTACTTCTTTTTTCATTGTAGGAATAATAAAGTTACACCAGAAATAATGATTGTTGGATATTTGTGGTTTAATTAGAGGATCGTAATATGAAAGTACATTCTCTACTACAAACTTTCCCTTAAAAAAATGTTCTAAAAATATTATTTCTTCATAAAGTTTCATATCTGGAAATTTCTTTTCTGCTTCTTCGCAATTATTCTTTAAATTTCTCATCCTACTGTGGGTTGGGCAAGGAGGAGAACTCCAAATAAAATCAAATTCAGAATAATGGTCTAAAATATATTGATGTGCATCTGTGATTATTACCTTATCATTTGGGAAAATTTCTTGATATATCTTGGCAATCTCTGGATTATTTTCAATAGCAGTGACCATAATATCCCCCCCCCACATCTTTCTATTTCCGCCAATTCCACAATATGCATTTAGAATTTTTATCATTATAGCACCCCATTTATCCATTCTGGTATCCTATAGAAATCGGTTAGTCTACCTATAAATGGGCAAATATCTCTTTTTAATACCCTTATTAATCCATATTTTTTAAGTGAATTAGTTCTACCAGTAACACAATTTATTGGAAGATGAACTTCTTTTGAGATCATAAGATTATTACAAGTTCTTAATTGTTTTATAGCCTGGAAGACTTGTATTTCTCTTTGACTTAATTGTCCTAGAATATCTGCAAAAGTAGCCAGAGATGTAGCTCGTATTTTTGTCTTATGGCCCGTTGTTTTTATATTTTTAAGTTCTGATAATTTTTGTTCCATCTTTTTTCTCCTTTTTTGGTGCAATTTCTATTCCTTGTTGTATTTGAATTTCGGCACAGCTTGAACATACTTTTGTTTGTTTAGAAAATGGACCATCTCCGTAAACATTTTGTCTGTAGCATAATGATCCTTTAGAAATCTTTTCATTACATTCTCTGCATATTGAATCTTTTAAGCATTTTTTAATTAAATGAAGCCTGCCTAACTTTTTTTTATCCTGTTGATTCTGATAAGACTTTCCATTTACATAATCCTCTATTTCTTGCTGAGAATTCATCTTAATATTTCTCCGTAGGATTTTCGCAGTCATAATGTTGCCTTTCTTTTCCTGTATCTTTATTATTTGTTATATTTACATAATGCCATTCTTCTCCGTGTTTTATTGGTCTCTTACAGATACTGCATTTTCCGTAACTTCCAGATAAATTTTTTTCTTTCATTAGAAATTTCCTGCATTTTTATTTTCATGCACTGCGCTTTCTACAAGCATTTTTAGATAACATTCAAAACACATAGCCTTAGTTCCAGCCCAGCCGAAAGATTCTTTCCATTTTTGCCATAAAGAAAGAGTAGATCTATCTCCATCTACAAAGATTATTTCTTTACTACTATCATGTCCGCATTTATATATCATTTTTCAGCCCCCATAACTTCTTTAAAGTTGGGCTTTTTATTGAATATTTTTTTATGGTATGGATCATAAAATTTACCACAAACTAAACATTGTATCAAATGATAATTTTGATATATTTTTAATCCATACCTTCTTTTACAATTTATGCAAACCCCATGATAAATTTCTTTCATATTTGTAATTTCCGAAATATACGGAAAATTTTTATCGGAATGATTTATTAAATTAAATCTGCCACTTTTTTTATTTAACTTTAATAAAGAATAACCATCATCTCTTATTAAAATTACTAAGACAATTTCTTTTTTGGATTTCATAATATCTAAGTGAAAATTTACTGGAGTTATACAATTTCTTTTTTTATTTAGATGCTTAACCTCTACTAAATATTTTTTATTTTCCTTAGAACAAGATATATCAAATCTTGATTTTCTTTCTATAATTGCAAGATGTAATATATTTTTGAAGTTCATACTTCTAAGTATATCCATGGCTTTCAATTCAGTAATTGTTCCAAGTTTAACTCCGCTCATCTCTCGTATTTTTCTCATTTTTTCTTTCTCCTTTCTCTATCCCAGTAAGGTGAATGACATTTAGGACAAACTATTGGTTTATTTTCTATATCATTTGGTATCCATTCGTGATTGCATCTGCAACAATAAAATCCTTGTACTGTTATTTCTTTTTCTGGCATGATAAATATATAATTATAGAGTATTTAAATGTTGTGGTTAATATTTTATTATAATTTGTTAGAGAAACATTTATAAACAGTATGTTCTTATATAATCTATGAAAATCATTAGACAATTAATCGAAAAGAAGCTTGAAAATGAGGATACATTTAAAAAAAATCTTAGAAGACAATTTGCATTAGAAGCGCATATTTCTGTTTATATGATGGCACTTACTTTTCTTGGATTATATGATCCTCTTATTCATAAAAAAATAAAGATATGGAAAAAGTTTATTTCTTCTTCTAATGATAAGCAACTTCAAATTTATAATATTATTCTATCTATGACTAATCAAGAGAATGAAATAATTATCCGTGTATTAAATAAAATTGAGGAACTTAAAGATAGCGATACCTCTGGAGATTATGGATCAGTTTATATTCTTGGAACATTTGGCGTTCTTGCCTATGAATTCGAGGCTGGAGAATAATGGAAGAATTAAATAAATTATTTCAAGATTATTTTGTAAAATATTTGCTTTTATTTTTATCTTTTATCATCCTATTAATGAGTAGATATACTAAAACGGATCAAGGTTATATTTTATTTTTAATTGTAATTGCTTTTTCTATTTACCTTTTTTATTTGGATATTTTAAAAAGGAGAAATAAAAAATGAATATCTCAATTAAAAAATCTGAAATTGAAAATTTAACTTTTATTTTATTTGAATTTGTTAGGGCTCATGAAGATAATGAAGATAATCTTTATTGTAAAGAAATTGAATTATCTAATAAAATTTTGGAGCAATTAAAAAAATGAAGAGATTATTAAATTTTATTGAGCATAATGCAAAAGGTAAAACAAAAATATTTTATGTTTATTCTGCACATCCTGATGATTTTTTAGGTATTATTCATTGGAGACCTGGATGGAGATGTTATGTTATTTCTTATGAAAATTGTATAAATATGTCTTTATCTTGTAATAAAGAACTTAATCTTTTTATGAAAAAACTTGAAGATGAAAGAAAGAAAAATTTGGTGAATAAAAATGGGAATTGAATGTTATTATAATTATTTGGGAAAATTTGTATCTTGTGGGTATTTGACTGCTTTTCCAGTGCATGCCTTAATTATTCTTTTTATTTGCTCATTAATTTTTGGAATTGGAATTGGATTCATAATTTGTATTTTATTTAAGTCCAAAATATATAAAATTATTTTTAAAAGTGGGGGGGAAAATGATAAAAGATACTCAACAAGAAAAAATTGAAGATAATAGTCTCCAGTCTAATGTGGTGAATCCTAAAGATTCTCCTATTAACACCGAAGATGTCTCCATGAAAGAAGGTTCAGTTAATTACCCTTCAAGTAATGGAGATACTATTCAAAAAAAACCTGAAGAAAAGATAACCATACGAGCAATTGCCCCCGCAATCAATCAGCTTCTTAGAAGAGATCTAGGTAAATATGGTGGTTCTGCTACTGTTAATAAATTTTTTTATCTTACTTGTGCTATTGATATGCTTACTCAACATATAGGGGAGAATATTGTGGCTGAAGAAGTAAATAGAGAATTGTTTAGATTGAAAAATACTGAAATTGAATCTGGAAATAAAACTATTGCAAGCTCTGTTAAAGACTGGAATGCACTTAAACAAGTTATTGATAATCTTAGACCTAAATTGAATGATATTCAACATAATTATGATACTATTAAAGATATAAATGCTTCTGAATCAAATAGAAGTCCTAATGAAAATAAAAAGATAATTAAATTCAAAAGAGCTTGTAAAAAACTTAGTCCTTATCAGCCCGAAATTTACTTCCTGTTTAATTTACTTATGAAGATAACAGATTTACAGAGACAAACAATCCCAGCAGAAGCATTTAGAACTCCAGAATTATCAAAATATTTAAAAGAACCATTTAATAAAAGGAAAGTTCCAACATCTACACAACCTTCGGAGGCCCCAAGTGCTACGCCTGGTAACGACTAATGGATATTAGAAGCGACATAAATACTTATCTCTTCGCAAAAAATGAAGACGGAACAGTTGAACAGCAGATGACGTTTCTTTTTTCTAGGAGTGGTTATGGAAAAACTCTCAGTACCGATGGCATAATTGAAGAGTATAAAAAACTGGGTTTTGTTATTTTAATTCTTTCAGATGTAAAGGATGAATTCGAAAGTGCTTTTGCAATGTTTAAACCAAAGAAACCCTATCATCTTCTTCATCTTAGAAAAATAGGAAAGCAAATATCTACTCAAGAAGTAAAAATATATCATCCATTTACTTTTAATATTCCCACTAATGTTCTTCTTCCTGAAATAAAGTTCTATGGGTTTTCGATTAAAGAGGATTTAAAGCGTTCTGAATGGTCCATGCTTGCTGAAAGTGCAGGGGAATCTGATACAATTAGACTTCTTATTAATGCCTGTGAAAATCTTGGTCCTTCGGATAGTCTTCATACTTTTCTTCATAACATGCAGGAGATGATAGTCGGAAAAAAAGAGAAGAAAAAGTTTAAACCTGATCCAAAAAACTTCTATCTTAGAACAACTTCTGCTACTGGTAAAAGTCTCCAAGATGTTTCTTCTTATCTTCAGCCCTTTAGAAAGAATTATTTTCTTCTTGCAGATAATTCTCCGTTCAATCTTGATTGGAAAAGTATTTTGAATGATACTTCTTGTTATCATTTTTTTACTTCATATTGGATTGGTGATGAAAAATTAAAAGATTTCTGTATTGCAGCTTTGTTTAACTCAATTCTTCGAAATAAAAAATATGCGAAGAAACCTCTTTTGATTGTAATTCCTGAGATTAGAAAACTTGTACCCTTTAAACCAGAAGGATATAAGAAATTTCTTGCAGAAGGAATGAAAGCTAATTTATCAGTTATGAGGAACATGGGAAGAGGAATGTCTGGACTTTTTGATTCACAGATATGGTCAGATGTTGATGAGGATGTTAGAAACTCGGCTACTATTACTTTCTTTGGAGAAATGGGTGGGGCGGGAGATATAGAGAAAATTTCTAAGGCCATGAATTATAAAAGAGAAATTCGAGATAAATTAAAAAAGATGGAATACAGAAATAGTTATTTTGTACAAGGGAGAGAAGATCTTGATACATTCGTCTTATGGTTTCCATCTCATTCGCATAAAGAACCAGAGTACAATTTCTTTGAAGAATATAAACAATTTTATCCAGAAAGAATGATGCAATACAATCATCTAGTTGATACTTTTAAGAAGAATTTCACTGATGAAGAAAATAAAATTAAGGAAAAAATAAAAAGAATGATTTACGAAGAAAAAGCACAGCAAGAGGCTATGAAACTCGAAAGAGAACAAAAATTAGAAAAACCAAAAGACGAAATGATTGATAAACTCAAAGAAGAGAAGAAATTGATTGAATCTAAAAGTAAGGAAGATAAGAAAAGACTTCTTTATGAAAATAAATTATCTGAACCACATTTAAGTTTCAGGGATCTTGGAGAAAAGTATGGAGTTAGTAATCATACTGCTAAATCTTGGTACGATGAATATAAGAAAATTGATGAAGCTAAAAAAGAGACTGAAAGCAAAGTAGATTTCGAAGAAAAAGTTTTAGACGATTTGAATAAAACTGAGGAGAAGAAAGATGTTGAGTAATTGTTGGTTCTGTTGGAGAAAGATAATAAGAAAATGGGAAAGTTCTTCAAATTTCTGTGATGCTAATTGTAGAAGTCATTTTAGGTATCATAATATTCCAAAAGTTAGAAAGAACCATTTTAAATGTAATAAGAAAAGATATAAGAAACTCAAAAATAATAAACAATTTGCTAAAAAGAGAACAGAGTACTTTGAAAAGTGGAGAAAGATAAATCCTGAAAAATTTAGAGAATCAATGAGAAATATAATGAGGAAAAGGAATAAGACTAAACCAGAAAACTATAGAATATCAAAGTGGCAAACTAAATCGCTTAATTTTCTGAAAAGGCAGAAAGACGATGATAGACGAAAGTCTGGAGATGCAAGAGGTAAAAAATAAAGATAGAATTGAGTAAAGAGTTAAGAGCGATTTACTCGTTTTTTATAAACCAAATTTTAGGTAGAGATTTGAAATGTATCTCCTTTCGAATCAATGAAACCTTGGAGCCACTAAACCATGGAAGAACAAAATAAACAAGCAGAAAAGAAAGAAGTAATAGAGAAAGAGATTGAAATATGTCCTAATTGTGGAAGTAATGATGTAAATTGTTATACTGATCGATTCTTTTGTTTTAATTGTAAATATAACATTCCTTCAGAAAAATATTTGAAGATTAAACAAGAATTGAAACTAAACAAGGATAGTAAGGTAATATGAGAAAGAATGATGTGTTTGGAGTGTTGAAACATTTGTCGCAGGCTTCTATTTACTTGGATGAATGGAAGATGGGATATGTTCATAGGAAATGGTTTGTAATTGGACACCTGGCTGAAGCAGAGAGTGAAAGTCTTGAAGTTTATCCTGATTTTGCTGCAAAGATAAGGGCTTTACGTGTTGGAATAACTTTGAAGGATGATAACCCAATTGTTGAAGATTTAATTATAGAATTCTGTAAAATTTCTGGAAGCGATCTAAAAGATATGCCAAACTTAAATGAAACTGGAAACATTGATTTCAAAGTCAAAACTGAAAAGAAAAAATTGTTGTACCAGGATAAAATTAAGGATCCAAACATAAGCTTTAGGAACCTTGGAAAAAAGTATGGAGTTAGCCATCATACTGCAAAAGAATGGTTCGAAGAGTACAAAAATCAATTGGGAAATTCTGGGCTGGATGAGTTTGAATCGGTACCTGAAGAACCTTGCACGGAGAAGACTTCGGCACCTGAAAAACAATCTATTAAGACTGATTAATGGTTGTTAAGAGTTCTTGTAAAATGTGCTTATGATTGATTATAGACTTCCTGGTGCATGCAACCGCGCAAAATGAAGTTCTCTGTCTACCCAATAGCTTTTTTCCTTTATTTGTGAACCACCCAAATGCTTCCTACTTGACCTATTGGGATACTGCCACTGGGAAGTCTTAAAAAAACGAAATCTTTAAATAGTTATATTACCTCAATAACACAGGGTATCATACTTAGATTCAGCGCGGGGTAAATTTTTGGGCTGGGTAATTTCTCGGCCTTGGAAAAAAAATTTGTGAAAAAGAAAGCAAAAGAAGGGGTTATACGACACTAAAAGCCTAAATTTTAGGGGGTATAGCCTTAAATGTTGCACCAAACCTTTAATGTGAAGCAAGGTGAGAAGTAAAAAGATGGGCTAAGGGAGGATTTTCGATTGAGTTATCGAGGATAACTTCCCACGCAGTAGTTATTAAAAGGTAGTTTGGTAGGTGGGAAGAAAGTGAGAAGAAATAAACAAATGGAGACTAAAATAAAATGCGTACAATAGGAGCCAGAGATAAAAAGAAACGCAAGCAGCGATCTGACAAGAAGTCTAGACATTCGAAGTCTTCAGGAAACTTCCAGCCATATGTTTCTAAGCGCCTAGATAAGAATGCAAAAATTAAACTTTGGGTTTGGGAGCGCAGGATCATGTCGCATGAGGGCTATATGCGATTTCGCGCATCCTTTAGACCAAAAGTTAGAAGAGTTATAACAAGATTTGTTGGAAGACCTTTTCTTGTTGATCCTCAAATGCTTGCAACTGATGAATCCATTTGTCAACTCTTTATTGATGTTGTGGGCTATGATGGATTCTTTCTGGGGATGATGCCAACACATTCCAAAAATAGTTACCGTTGCAGCTTTAAGAAGAAGTTCTCAGTTAAGATAGATGAAGCTGAAGAAGGACTTCGGGCTAAGGTTACCTGGTCGGTTCCGTTGGCCCATTACTGGTTCCGCAGAAGATAGATTCTAAAAGCCCCCTATTCCTTGCACAGAAGCCCCACAATAAGCTTTCTGCATAGTTATAGCCTTCTTAGTTATAGCTTATTCAATAACTATCATTCGGACACCTAATTCCTTGTTCTTTTCGGTACCCTAAATTTTAGTACAATGCACGGGATTCCCGAGCAATTAGGACCCTAGCAGTTCGAGTGGAGATTCATATCGTTCGAGTGTTATACTTTTGCTTATTTCGTATCGCCATGCGCCATGGAAAGGTTTATATACAACTTTACCCCCATTATTTAATGGAAGAAAAAGAAAAAAATGGAGTTCTTTATGAACGAGTGTCCGCAAGTTCTCAACTGGAGGGTGATTCAATTGAGGCTCAGGATAGTACATTGAAAAGAGTTTGTAAAGATAAGAATATTAAAATAGTTGAAGTTTATGTTGATGGTGGAAAAAGTGCAAGTATAGATGATGAAGATGGACTGAATCAAACTATTTCTGGAGATTCTTTTTCAAATGTTTTTCGACTTAATAAAAGGCCAATGTTCAAAAAGCTTTTACAGGAAGCCCCGTTAGGAAAATTCAATTGTATTTGCTTCACTAAGTGGTGTCGCTTTAGTCGTGATATATCCTTTGCTGATTTGGCTGTTAGATATTTTAAAAAATATAATATAAAATTAATTCCTGTAGATGATTCAGAGGATCCTTTTGTTTCTTCAATAATGCAGGTTGTAAATAAACAAGAAATTGTTAAAATGAAATCTCGAGTTCATGATGTTAGAAAATTAAGATTTGAAAAAGGGATAATGATTGCAAAGGCTCCATTTGGTTATCGTTTTAATTCTGAAAAAAAAATAATGGAAATTGACAAAAGAAAGGCAGATATTGTTAAGAGCATATTCGAAGCTGCTTTTAACGGAATTGATTATAAGGAAACCTGTGCTAAGTTTGGTCTCCATCCGCAGAGTTATTATAACATTCTTAAAAATGAGGTTTATACAGGAATCATTCAATTTGAATCGCAAAAAAAACAGGGAATTCATACCCCTATAATCTCTCGTGAATTGTTTGATAAAGTTCAGGAAAAGATGAAAAATGTTTAGCTGGAAAAGACTATTCTTGGGGATGGGAATTGCTATCTGTTTGATTATTCTTTTTTCTATTGGAACTTTTTATTATCTCTGGAATGATCCTAATTGGAATGATACTCTGTATAGATCTTATTTGAGTGTTTCTTGGGAGTGTAATCCTCAATTTAGTTTTACTGAAAATGCTCCAAATTATTTTCTTGCTGGTACTTTTAATTCTTCTTCAAATGAAATAGTAACTTATACTCCTGATGAATCAATTCTTAAACATGAAATCGTACATTACGTTCAACAAAAAGAACATCGTGCATATTTTAGTTGTGCTTTTATTATTCCATTATATTTAAATGAAGTTGAAGCTTATCTTGGAGAAAAAATGTCTAATGAAAAATTTATTGAGAAGTACGGAAATTTTAGAAATTAATAATCTCCTGCTTCTTTTTCTATTTTAACTATCTGTGCTGTTTGTTTCTTTACTTCAGGATCCTTTGCATGCTTTAATTCTACAATTACTGATTGAGTGCGATATTCTCCCGTTTTCTTTAGTTTTGCCCTAACTAATTTATGAATTCCTGGAGAACCAATGTCTATTGTTCTAAATGTAGATTTATCGAATAAAGCAGGATCTCGAATTCTGTGTCTTTCATAATTTTTAGTAATATCTACTCCTGGCATTTTATTTCATTCCTTTTAATTTTTTATAAAGTTCATCAACTCTTTCAGGAGAACCATAGAATTCTGTTAAATCAATATGATATTCGTCTTCTAAATTTTCAAGAATCTCTGTTTCATCTTCTTCTTTTCTAAATTTCTCTTTCAATAATTTTATTTGTTTTTCTAGTTGTGTGTTATCCATTTTAATCTACCCATTTTTCTAAATAATTCATAATTTGCTTTTCCATTTTTTCTTGAGAAATACCTGCACCAGATTCTACAATAAAATCTTCTCCTCTTCTACTTTTATAGGCAGATAGGAAGTCTAATCCCCACTTGCCACCACTTATTCTACTATAATTTTTAAATATGAAAACATCTCTTTCTCCACCATACATTCCCTTAATATGGACTTTTTTGTAAAATACTTGTTTATGTTCTTGTACCATGTTTACCAGTTATTACTCATTAAGTAGCCAACAATTATTGCAACAATTGAAGCTGCAAGCCACCAGAATTGAGCTGCTAAAAATTTAATTCCTAAGAATAATATTACTAAAATTCCAATCCATGTTAATATGTGGCCCACTATTTTTCTTGTTTTTCCCATTATCCTGATTTATTTTCTCTCATATATTTAATTAAAAAATTTACTGCTTCTGCCCTTGATTTAAAAAATCCTTTTGAACCACTATTTGTTATTGAATTTTTATAGACTTCCCAGCCTTTTCCCTTACCTGACTTTTCTGGACTAATAACCCAAATTTCTATTCCTGAATTAGTATTTTCATAAATAATATGATTTTCTTCATTCTGTATTCTTTTCCAGTTAGGTATTGCCATTTTAATGTTTTTTTAAATAATTATCTATGAAAGCATCGCTTTCTCTTCTTGTTTTGAATCTTCCTAATATTTCTAAATATCCTTCTTTCATAGTGTCAACAACAAAAGGTAATTCTTTCCCCCTCATAAAATTCCAAGAAATCCATCTGCCATCTCTTCTTCTTTCGAAGCTTCTTATTCCTACTTTTTTCCAATCCCTTAGTGCCATTATTTCACCAATCCTTTTAACATATATTTAATAAAATGATTTATATCTCCGTTCTTGAAATCTATCTGAACAAATTTAGTTCTTATTTTTTTCTTTGTAGAATTATCCATGGCTAAAATTTCTTCTAGAACTTGGTCTTTCATAAAAATGTGTGTTTGTCCTTTTGAATCTTCGACTACAAATTCATCGTCAATATTTGACTTTTCTTCAAAAAAATCTTTAAAGTATCTATCTTGTTCGTTCATTAGTTTTTCTCCATGTAATCTTTTGCCCAATCAAGAGCATCTTTTTCATTTGAGCCGTAATGAGTAACTAAATCTTTTGGACCCGACCATGTGATATTTGCTAGATCATAAACTGTGGCATTTCTTTGTTTATCAAATCCAATGTCATAATTAATTTCAAGGAAAAGTCCTTTTTTTGTATTTATCCATCTATGAGTTATATATGGATTTTTGCTTTTTGCTCTTTTCCAATCTTGTGTTGCCATTAGTACATCTCCCATGTCTTCCAGCCTTGAATATGCTCAATTTGCTTTTTAGCTAATTTTACTCCGCTGAATTTTTTATAATAATTTGAATCTACTCCTTCTTGTAATTCTCTTAATCTTCTCATTGCAGTCTTTTTATTTTTTGAGAAGAAAACCATTTTAAGCATTAAAAGGAACCTTTTTTCCTAATTCTCCTTTGTTTAATTTATTCATTGCTAATTTTGCGAAGGCTTCTGCTTCAGTTGTTGTCTTAAAACTTTTAGGAGTACCTAATAAATATCCACCGTACTTATTTCCGCCTAGAATTACAACTTGATTTGAACCTGGCATTCCTTGTTCTTTTCCTATTCTAACATCGATAGTATATCCCTCTGGCTCTTTTACATATTCGTATCTATGATTTCCATCAAAATTATGTATTTCTTTCTTTTCCCAATCCATTTTTAGTAGTGATAATCTCCATGCGCTATAAGATCTGCTTCATGATATACTGAAGTTCCAGTTTTCTTTTTATTATAATTTTCATCTTCTCTTAATTCATAAAGCTTTTTTGTAGTTTCACTTATTCCCTTCATAGAACTAGAAATGTTTTGATGTAAATTCCAAGAGATTTTTAATATTTTATCCTGATTTCTTTCCTTTAATGCAGCGATAAGTTTTTTTGTTTCTACTTTTGCTTTAGAAGACATTATTCCAATATTCAATAATTTTTTCAGATTTTCTATTCTATTTTCTTCAGCCATTTTATTTTAAAATCTCCACTTTTTTTACTTTTGCTAATTCGTCATTTACACCACGACCAACATTGAATACTCTGCCGATTTTGAAATATTCTTTTATTTCCTTGTCAGTTCCATTTATATCTGTCTCTATTACATCACCATTTGAATAAGTTACTTTAACTTCGCGCATATTAAAAATACTCTTATCAACTTTATAAATGTTTCTTTTTGAACAAAAATTCAAAATTATACTATATATTTTTTTAGATCAGGAAATAGTCTTGTGTGGTGATATATAATTTCATCTCTTCTTAGAAATCTCTTTTGTTCTTCCTCTTTTTCCCTAACTTCTTTTTCGAATGTAAGAAGGTTAGTCAATGACTTAATACCTTTCATGGTTTAATTAGATAATTCAGCTTTATAAATTTAATTATGAACAAAAATTCAAAAAGATATATTTATAAGCTAGACTTTCCTTATTTCTTTTGTCCTTTCTTCTACTAATTAATTAAAAATAAAAATAAAATATTAAATTATTTTGTTGGATTAATTTGTTCATTAATGAATTCAATTGTTTTCTCGTAAGCTTTCTTTTCGTTCTTTAGATTAGCCATTTGAATTGGAAGAGCATCTATCTTCTTTTGAACTTCTGCTTCAGCACTTCTTAATGATTCAATCAACTTTTTTTCGTCTATCATTTTTTATTCCTCCTTTCAGCGTTTCTGGAATATAGAAAATTACTTTCTTTTTTAATAACTCTAAAATTAGAATTTTTATCTTTTCATCTGATAAATCTTTTAGATCATATTCCCATAATCTTATAACTTCATAACCTTTTGATTTGAGAAAGATATTCTGCCTTTCGTCTTTAATTTTCTGTGCTACCTGCTTCTGACTTAACCAATTAAATCTTCTTGGATTACCATGCCAAAAATCACCATCTATAAATAAAACTATGTTGGGCTTTATCATAATATCGGCAAATCCTAAAATAAAGTCAAATTGCGGAATAAAATCTACATGTAATTCTTTTAATATTTTCTGAAATTTTAACTCTAAAAGTGAAATTCTTGGACAAGCTAAAAAAGCTTTCTTACCTGCTTTATGTTGATGTTCTTTATATCCTTCAGGATCTCTTTTTTCCCAGTTTTTATGAATATATTTTAAATGTTCTGGAATCTTTCCGAAGTTAGGATTTTTATTTCCTAATTTAGCTATTCTACATTTCTCTCTATATTCTGGAGTATTTATCCTGTTTTTCCCCCCCTTACTTATAGCTTCTAGATATTCTTTAGAATTATATTTGCTTGATGGATCCTCATGTATCTTCCTACTATTTTCCTTAAACTCCTTTGTTTTAACATAATGAAATGGCAGGTATAGTGGTATTCCAGAATATTTATGGCATTTCTTTATTATTATCTCTTTTCCGCAACCACATTTACATAATATTTTTTCTCCCATTTTATTCTTTCCTCTTGACTATTCTTGTTTTAGATATTTGTCTAAGTAATTCTTCTTTTGCGAATTCTAATTCTACCATTAAGCTGGCTATCTGTTCGGGGATAAGTCCCATTGTATTTATTTGAGACATTACCCCTTTTTCTGAATAAATTATCATTATTCCTTTTGGCTTTTCATTATCCATTATTTTTTCTCCTCAACTGGTGGATTTCTATTTTGTCCTTGCTTTTGTATCATATTATTTGTTTCAACCATTTGAGATACTACTGCCTTAGCTATATTTCCTCTATTAAAATGACGCATAGCTTCGAATATTGCATCGTCTCCTCCAGTAATCGCATCTGTGAACATTCTTTGTAGTGTTCCTAATTGTCCTTCTTTAGTCATACATTTTCCTTCAGATGTGTCTATCATTGATTTTGGTAAGTCTGCATTAGATCTTGGAAGAACCATTATCATTTCTCTCCTTGATGAGGCTTCTCCACTGGGTATAAATTTAATCATTTCTTTTGCTACAGCAAATCTTTGTAGTTCGGGTTTTGGCATATTTTCTGATTGCTCTGAATCTATCGGATACATTTCTATATAATAAACGCCATTCTTTCTTAGAAGCATTCTCTTTTTTAATCCTAGACAATAACCCTGTGTGAATTGTCTTCTGGCCGTACAATTAATTATTGGTGCATTTGGGATTGTATCTATCTTAGAAATAACTTTTCCCATCTTTACAAAGACTATTACTACTACAACTGTTACAATTATTCCGAAGAATAAAACAAGCAATGGAAGTAACCAAACTCCTATGATTTCACCTCTGCAATTTCTTGCTCTGTTAATTCTATAATTCTCATTACTTGTTTCTTGTATTCTGGATTAAACTCTCTTTTTGTTGTCCATTTAAAGAATCTGCCTTTAGTATCATATTGTTCTTTTAGCAATTTTTCAAATATTTTTTCTATTTTTTCTTTTTCCATGTTACATTAAGTTGGCTTCCATCGCCTCTTTCTTTTCTTCTTCTTCTTTCTTTTCTGCGCGACTTTGACTTTTTCTTGTTGTAGTTATTATTGGTCTTCCATAAGGATCTGTTCCACTGACTATTTCTTCTTTCACTTCACTTGCTGGATTTTCTGCCGCTAATCTTATTGCCTCATTCATTATTTTATCGTCTGTTGCATTGAATAACCAGGATATTTCTTCATTAGGATCTTCTAAATTAATTATTGCATCTACTTTTTGATTCTTTTCACTTCCTCTCCCCGTTGCCCATAAAAGATTTGTTTTCTTTGCCCCTTCTTGACCTACATTTAAAATTAGTCTATCTTTTACTATAAAATTATCACAATTATTTGTATCTTCTAAAAGTTCTATTATTGCTCGATCTACTGCTTCTTTTGGAGAAATTTTTAATTTAGGTTCTTGAATTTTCTTGAATTTTAAAACTAGGACTATTACTCCTGAAATTATTAAAATTACTATATTGAATATTAAAAATCCGAAGAACCACCACCAAGATGCTTTTTTTGTTAATACTATTCTTGTTACAATAAAAATTAAAGTTTGTATAAATATTGTCCAAATTCCTTCTCCTATAAAAATCCATCTTGATTTAAATGCCATTATTTAATTTTTTTAATCCTTGATTTATTTTTTTCGTATATGACTAAACAGGGAGCCACATGATTTCCTACAATTCCACTTGTTTCCGTACATATTTTATAATTTGCATTAAAACTTGGACATTCTTTACTATATTGACAATTTTTTTCGCTCATTTATAGAAGTACCCCGTTGTAGTCATATTTCTTTTACTTTGCCATTTTCTTACTCTTAAACCAATTATTAATATTGCACTTATGATCATTCCAAAAAAGATAAAAATCCAGAATGCTCTTTCTTTTGATGTTTGATTATCTTCTATTTCTTTTAGTCTATTATCCGTATTATTCATTGAAACTTTTATTTCTCCAAAAGCACCTACTACAAAATCATTTGTTTGTTTTTGATCATTGGATGTTCTAGTTTGCATATCTTCCATTCTTTGCTGTCTATTTATTAAAGCTAAGAAATCTCTTTGAGAATAATTTAAATTTAATTGAGTATCTCTAATTATTACTGTTCCGTTTGTATTTTCTGTGATAGTATTATTACAGATGAATAAAACTTTATTTTCTGGTAGTGCACAATATCTGCTAT
>Ga0247840_10001314_pt1 | contig 49256 bp, 41 predicted proteins | sample LaCruzMarch2015__FD_192404 | JGI IMG/M metagenome (GOLD analysis project Ga0247840, IMG submission 192404) | Freshwater microbial communities from meromictic Lake La Cruz, Castile-La Mancha, Spain - LaCruzMarch2015_17m | ecosystem: Environmental > Aquatic > Freshwater > Lake | place: Spain... | reverse complement strand
AGGTCTGTCATGCCGACACCGATGAGGTGCTCCTGATCCTCGCCCAGCACGGCCTGGAGGACTCAAGCCCGGTCATCGGCACCCTGGACGAGGGCGAGGCCATCCGGCTGCGCCGCCACGGCGAGGTACTCTATTGCGGCAGCCGCGCCGGGCTCCAGTCCATCTGGTCCGAGACCAGCTTCCGGATGCAGGGGCTGCGCGACCACCCGGACTGCGCCGCCGAGGCCTATGAGCGCATCGAGAACGAGGACCCGGGCCTGAGCGCGCTCTTAAGTTTCGACCCGGAGGACGACCTCGCCTTCCCGTTTCTTGAGCGCGGCGCCCGCCCGGCCATCGCCATCCTGCGCGATCAGGGCGTCAACGGCCAACTGGAGATGGCCGCCGCCTTCCACGCCGCCGGCTTCGAGTGCGTGGACGTGCACCTCTCCGACATCATCGCCGGGCGGGTGGATCTCGCGCGCTTTCGCGGCCTGGCCGCCTGCGGCGGCTTCTCCTATGGCGATGTCCTGGGCGCCGGCGAGGGCTGGGCCAAGACCATCCTCTACAACCCCCGGGCGCGCGACCAGTTCCAGGCCTTCTTCGCGCGGCCCGACACCTTCACCCTGGGGGTGTGCAACGGCTGCCAGATGCTCTCCAATCTCCACGAGCTGATCCCCGGCACCGGCCACTGGCCGCGCTTCGTGCGCAACCGCTCCGAGCAGTTCGAGGCGCGCACCCTGCTGGTCGAGGTCCTGCCGACCCCCTCGATCCTCCTGGCCGGCATGGCCGGTTCCCGGATGCCCATCGCCGTCGCCCACGGCGAGGGCCGCGCCGAGTTCCGCGACGGCGAGCACCTGGCCGCGGCCCGCGGCGGCGTCGCAGTGCGCTACCTGGAGCACGACGGGCGCATCGCCCACGCCTACCCGGCCAACCCCAACGGCTCCCCGGACGGCATCGCCGGCCTGACCAGTCTGGACGGGCGGGTCACCATCATGATGCCCCACCCGGAGCGGGTCTTCCGTACCGTGCAGCACTCCTGGCACCCGGACGATTGGGGGCCGGATGGGCCTTGGATGCGGCTGTTTCGGAATGCGCGGGTGTGGGTGGGGTGAGCCGGGGGCGCCCTGGGCGCGCCGGGAACCGGTTCGGCGCGTCTCTACCCGGAGACCAAGCGGCCGACCCGAGTCAGTTCGTCCAAGACTTCCCACGGATTCATGCCTCATTGGGCCGGGCCTTGCAGCAGATCAAGAAACCTCTCTTTCAGTGGGTTGCGCGCTCAGGTAGAATCGTCCCCAAACGAAAACGAAACGCTGGGGAGGGCGAGGAAAATGGATGGGCGTGATGGTTCTAGCGATCCTCAGCGACGCGTGGGATTGTTCGATAATCTAATTGATTTTATTCGCAATCATCCGCAGCCCCAGGCGATCGAGGCGCAGGTCCGTGCGCTCAAGGCAAGCGCGTTGCGTGATGACCTAAGTTACGTGGGTCCGGTCGGTCAGAACATCGGGCACCAGGCCTACGATCAGATCGTTAAGGGCGTCTTTGACGGCGTACTTCAGGCTACCTCACGCGAGGTGCTGCTCGAGACGTTCCTGGACCAGCTTAATGCCTTAGGCGCGCGCAGTCCTGCGCGCTGCCTGTGCGTAATCGAATCAGCCAGTCGCCCGGAGCCGGGCGCCCCGCTCGAACTCGCGGGGTTCACCCAGCGCCGCATCCAGCCGGCCCGCTGGCGCAACTACTGCGAACAGACCTTGCCCAAACTCGGTGCCAGCCCCTTCTTTGATGCGGTCATCCGTCAAGAGAAGACGGTGGACCTGTGGTACACCGGGTTCGTGACCCAGTATCAAGGCGAACTCGATGCCCTGTTCTACGGCGCCACGGAGCGGTCCCCCGATCACGGACGGACCGGTTACTGGATCAGTGCAGTTGCCCTGCCGGGAGCGGACCGCTACCACCCCTACCGCGCCCTGTTCATCCTCTACCCCACCAAGGGCACCGACCTGGAACCTCGATTTCCCTCGGGGGCACTGCAGGAGGCGCGGGCACTGACCTTCCTGGCATTGGCCTATCGGGTCCTCAACCACCAATTGGCGTCGGTCGCGGAAGAGGTCTATGCCCGCCGTCAGGAACTCCTGACCAGCCTGGCCCCAGGCATCATCCACCACGAGGTCGGGATGCAGGCGACTATCATCCGCACCCTTTTGAACGAGCAGAATATCCTGGTACGGCGGCTCTATGAGTCCTGCCGTTCGCCTGACTTGGACGCGTTGGTCGACACCGTCGCAATCCTCTATCCAGCGGTGGCGCGGCTCTACGAGGCAACCAATGCATTCAATAATCTGGAGCGGCGTGGTGCCTACGAGCGTTTCGCACTCGCCAAGGTCTTCGGCGAGGCCCTGACCATTACTAACTATCGTTTGGGGCACGCGGGTGTGCAGGCGCAGTGGTCCGAGTCAGGGGCGCGGATTGAACTGGAGTCGGATGCCGCACTGCTACTGCATCTTCTGGTTAACATCCTACTCAATGCCGTCAATGCCTTTCAGGCCAACACGGTGCAGGAAGGCGTCCCAGACTGGCAACCGCCGGCGAGCAAGGTCATCGCCATCCTCGTCGGCACCGATTGTCCAAACCGCCAGGGGGACTGGGTGCGTCTGGACCTGTGCAACAACGGCCCTGCAATCCCGAAGTCGGACCTGGAACGGGTCTTTGAACGGGGCTTCACCAGCCATTCCGGGGGGCACGGGTACGGGCTCTATATCTGCCGACTCATCGCCCATTACCTTGGCGGCGAATTACGCGCCCTCGCTGGTGCGGAACTCGCCCCTGAATGGAACTGCGGTTTTCGACTCGAGATACCACAAGCCATGCCGCGCCTCGCGGATATGGAGACCGATAGGAGGAAACGTCATGCCAAATGAGACAGGCACAGCTACCGGGGGCTCGCCCCTTGATCGACTCCCCCCGCCCGACCTGGTCAGCGCGACTGCGCCCAATCCGCCGCGCCAAAATTCCAAGGGTTTCAGCGACCTCCCGGAAGCGACGGAGTATCCCCGTCTCCCGCCCCGCGCCGGCCGTCCCTACCACCTGCTGATCGCTGACGACGAGGACGATTTTCTGGATCTAATGCGGCTGCAAGCGGGCCACTATCGGGACCATCTGACGATTGACACGCTCCAGCCGCCCGATGATGACGTTGTAGCCTGGGTCCGCGATCGTCTCGACCGCGGCGAGCCGCTGGATGCCATCTACGTTGACCGCAACTTGCCAGCCGGCAAGAATGGGGTCGAGATTCTCGCACAACTCCGGACGGAGGTGGATGCCGCTCGTTACCTGCCGCGCGTCATCATGACTGCCGACCCGGCCCAGCGGGCGGACGAGGACACCGCCGCCCTGGCTGCCGGCGCGCATCGGTTTATGTGGAAGACATCTGGTCACTTTCTCTACGAGGCGGCCCTGATCGTTCCCCAACTGCGTGACGCCGCGCAGGATGAGATGTGGGTGGATCTGCACCAGGAGGTAACACGCAAGATCGCCCAGCATATTGAGGTTCGGGACCTGTTGAGCGAAGTCTTTGATTCCCTGGAGAAGTACTTCGGTATCAGAGGCTGGTATGTCCGTAAGATAGATGAGGCTGGTGGGCTGGTACGCCTGAACGCGGATGACACCTTCCACGGAGGCAACAGCCTGAACCCCGCGGAGGTCCCGATCCTAGCCGACTTGCTGAAAGACGGCCGGCCGCGGCGCGTCGAGAGCCTCACCGAGGCGGTAATCGGCAAGCGGTATATTGCGCGCCTCCGGGGTATCCGGGGACAGGGTATCCGGGGACAGACCACGGTTTCTGGTATCCGGGGACAGACCACGGTTTCTCGCTGCCTCAATCCCCGCTTATCCTAATTCGCAACGCCGGTGGCCCGATGCAACTTCTGGCCTCGCCTCAAGCGGGACGGAGGATAATGGGGCGGGCACAATTGGGTCGGGCGGGCAAATAAGAACCTATTCGAGTCTGGGTCCTCCCCGTAGTGGTTTTTCTGAATCTGACTAACAATTCTGCGGGGTTTAAGCCGCAAACCGCTCAACGTCAATCATCCGTGCCTGATGCTGCCGACGGTCGCGAAGTTTCTCGATCTCGTGCAGTGTTTCCGCGGCGATGTATTGCTCGTGGCAAGTACGACAAATGATCATAGGGATATCTTCAATAACCAGAAGGTCATTGCCGCGACCGAAGGCTTTCGCGATCCGCATTATTTCAGCGGGCTCACCGCAGACAGGGCAACTTGTTTCATTCATAGTAGATACACCGTGATGATCACCACCAGACCTTTGATCTTTGCTACGACTTCCGCCGCGAAGCCTTCGCGAGACGTGCCAAAGTATACTGAACTCACTCCTGGCCAAACTCATTCGCGTCTTCCCCGGCGCCCCCAGCGGTCGCAGTTGCTGGCGCGATTAGGATACGGTGAACTCCGTTGCCTAAGGGCTTCGGGCGCGCTGCACTGATCTTGGAACGTGGCATGGCGGTGGGGTGCGCCAGCAACCGCCGAGGGGCGTTGCCAGGTACAGGCGACGATCGATCAGGCTCAAAACAGGCATCCGCGGGCTCCGCAGGGCTGACCGGGAGGCGATTGGAGCAAAGTGTAGACGATTTTTCGGGCGCTGAGCGAGCGCGTCCTCAGGCCGCGGACGACCTGTCCGTGCGGGTGGCGCTGGCGGTGTGCCGAGGATCGCCGACAAGCAGGGCGCCGATGAACAACCCGGCATCCAGAAAACCCGGTCAGCGGGGCCCATAGATGCCGTCCTTCCAGCCGGGCGGAACGCGACCGGACAATACGGGAAGGGGGTCCAGTTGGACGGCGTCGGAGTGACCGCGATGCGGTGCCCGATATCGCAGGAAGGCCGCGAAATCCACGACCTCCGCCTGCAACTCTGGCGGGAGCTGGCGCAGGGTTTCCAATAGTTGCTCTTCGATGGTCATCGTCTTAGCCCCATATTTTGCCGTAACTGTTCAGTTAACGGGCCTCACGCATCGCAAGTCGAGGTGGTCGGTGCCGAACAAGATAGTGCCACGTCGGCTGACCCTCAGTCCATCCCCACACCCAGCGCGGCGAGGACGCTGCCGCGGTCTTGCGGCGGGCCTTTGCATGTCCGGTTTGCCTCGCCCGGGTCGAGCCCCGATAATGGACGGTTTGTCTTGGTCTGATCTGTCCGACGTGACGGCTCACGCCGGACGGGCGGACGATTTCGCGGTTGTCTTGCGCGTGCCGGACACCAAGTTGACGGATAACCCGGGCCGAACGGCCCCGTCGAGGAAGGCTCAATGCAGCAAGCGACTGAATCCACCTGTGGTGCCACGGCCTGTGTGACGCCGGGCATCGCCGACGTCCAGGGGAGCGCGGATACCCGTCACATCGCCATCGACAAGGTGGGCATCAAGGACATCCGCCACCCGGTGCGGGTGCGCGACCGTGGTGGGCTGGAGCAGCACACGGTGGCCAACTTCAACATGTACGTGTACCTGCCCCACAATTTCAAGGGTACGCACATGTCACGTTTCGTGCAGATTCTGAACAGCCAGGAGCGGGAACTGAGCGTGGACTCGTTCAAGGAGATGCTGCGCGAGATGTCCCGCCGGCTGGAGTCGGCGGCCGGCCATATCGAGATGCGCTTCCCCTTCTTCGTGAACAAGCGCGCCCCGGTGACCGGCGTGGAGAGCCTGCTGGACTACGAGGTGACCTTCATCGGCGAGATCCACGACGGGGACCCGACCCTGGACATCAAGGTGGTGGTGCCGGTGACCAGTCTGTGCCCCTGCTCCAAGGAGATCGCCGCTTACGGCGCCCACAACCAGCGCTCGCATGTGACGGTGCAGGTGCGCACCCGGGGTTTCATCTGGATCGAGGAACTGATCGAGCTGGTGGAGCGGGAGGCGTCGTCGCAGCTTTACGGGCTATTGAAGCGCCCGGACGAGAAGTATGTCACCGAGCACGCCTATGACAATCCGAAGTTCGTCGAGGATATGGTGCGGGACGTGGCCACACGGCTCAATGCCGACGAGCGGGTGGCGGCCTATGTAGTGCAGTCGGAGAACTTCGAGTCCATCCACAACCACTCCGCCTATGCCCTGATCGAGCGCGACAAGGACGCCGAGGCGCGCATCGCCGAGGCGTCGCTTTGAGAAGATTATTGTCCACAAATGAACGCAAATGAACGCAAATTAAGATCATGTTTTTTTCTCTATTTGCGTTCATTTGCGGACAAATCTCTTCTACTGGGGAGTGGATAACTCTGCCGGCGAGATGAGTGTATTGAACTGTTCGCACCAGACTACCACCGAGCCGTAATCCCCCACCGCGACCCCCGCCGGTACCGCGTAGGTCTGGGCGCCGCTGAATGACTTGAGCGGGCCCAGGTCGACGAACATCGTCTCCTCTACCCGGGTATCCGGGTCGATGCCCCGCTGCGGCACCAGATAGAGGTGATATTTGGGTCCGGGTCCCACCGCGAAGTCCTCGCCCAGTTCGACCCGGTTGTCATAGACAGACAGGCCCCCGCTGCCGTAGTGGATACGGTCAGCGGGGTCGGCCTGGATGAAGCGCCCGGCGGCCCTGAGGGCCCCACCTTGGTCGACGGCGGCGCCCACCGTATGACCCGGGGTACGCGCGGCCACGAAGGGGTAGGCGAAGAACCCGCCCACCCCTCCCAGGGCCGCGCCGATCAGTAGACCGATCAGCAGGTAGCGGGCCGCCGCGGGGTCCGGCGCCGGACCCCGCGGCGCGTACCGGTTCAATGGGCAGAACCCTTCAGCGCATTCACCATGCCCTCGATGGTGTCCTTGGCGTCGCCGAAGACGAGCGAGGTGTTCTCTTTATAGAAGAGCAGATTGTCCACCCCGGAATAGCCCGGACGCATGGATCGTTTGAGGAAGAAGACCTGCCGCGCCTTGCCCGCCTCCAGGATCGGCATCCCGTAGATGGGGCTCGTCTTGTCCTCCTTGGCGGCCGGGTTCACCACGTCGTTGGCGCCCACCACCAGGGCCACATCGCAGCCCGGGAACTCCGGATTGATCTCGTCCATCTCCAGCACGCGGTCATAGGGGATGTCGGCCTCCGCCAGCAGCACGTTCATGTGACCGGGCATCCGGCCCGCCACCGGGTGGATGGCGAACTTGACCTCGACCCCGCGCGCCTCCAGCAGTTCCATCAGTTCCTTGCAGGAGTGCTGCGCCTGCGCCACGGCCATGCCGTAGCCGGGGATGATGATGACCTTGTTCGCGTCCTCCATCCAATAGACCGCGTCATCCACCGAGGACGACTTGACCCCGCGGCTGGCCGCCAGGGCCCCGGCACTCGGGTCGCCGGTCTCGTCGCCGGAGCCGAAGCCGCCGAAGACCACGTTGATGATCGAGCGGTTCATGGCCTTGCACATGATGTAGGAGAGGATGGCGCCGGAGAACCCGACCAGGGCACCGACGATGATCAGGAGGTTGTTGTGCAGGGTGAAGCCGGTGGCCGCCGCGGCCCAGCCGGAATAGCTGTTGAGCATGGAGATGACGACCGGCATGTCGGCCCCGCCGATGGGGATGATCAGGGTCACGCCGATGACGAAGGCCAAGAGCGTCATGAGCGCGAGCGCCCACACGGACCCGGTCATGGCGAAGTAGACGCCCAGCCCGAGGGTGGCGATGCCGAGCAGTGCGTTCAGGAGGTGCTGACCGGCGAACTTGACCGGTGCGCCACTCAGCAGCCCCTGGAGCTTGCCGAAGGCGATCACCGAGCCGGTACAGGTGATGGCGCCGATGATGACGCCGGCCGAGAGTTCTCCCATCATCACCGCGCCCGGGTGCCCGGTAATGAAGAAGGTACCGATGGCCACCAGCACCGCCGCCATACCGACGAAGCTGTGCAGGGCCGCCACCAATTGGGGCATGGCGGTCATCTGGATGCGCATGGCGAGGATGATGCCGATCACCGCACCGATCGCCACGCCGGCGGCGATCAGGCCATAGGCCTGGACCTCGTGACCGAACAGGGTGGCGGCCACGGCGATGACCATGCCGATGATGCCATAGAAATTGCCGCGGCGGGCCGTGGCGGGATGGGTCAGGCCCTTGAGGGCAAGGATGAAGAGGATGGCGGAGGCCAGATAGGCCACGGCCTGGGTATTGACCGAGAGTTCCATTGATGTTCCTTACAGTGGTGAGCGCCGGGTGGCAACAGGGCGGTGGATACCGTCGGGGGCGACGCTCCTACCGGGGCTTCTTCTTGAACATCGAGAGCATCCGGTGGGTCACCAGGAAGCCGCCGAAGACGTTGATGGAGGCGAGCAGCACGGCGATGAAGCCGAGCACCGAGGCGCCGGTCCCGGCCTGCTCGAACCCGGCGACCAGCAGTGCGCCGACCACGACGATGCCGGAGATGGCATTGGTCAGGGCCACCAGCGGCGTATGCAGTGAGGGCGTGACGCCCCAGATGACGTAATAGCCGATGAAACAGGCCAGGACAAAGACATAGAGTGCGAGCAAGGATTCAGACATGGCAGTGGTTTCCGTAAAGCGCGCCTGGCGCACCGTAGGGTTGAGGGTTCAAGGTGATTGCGGTGCGCGCGGCGCACCCTAGCCCAGCATCGCCGCCGTGATGTCGTCCTGCATCAGGTCCTTGAGGACGGGTCCGGCGTCGCCCTTCTCGACCATGATCTCGATCAGGTTGGCCAGGTTCTTGGCATAGAAGGCGCTGGCATCGGCGGCGACCATGGACGGGTAATTGGTGTGGCCGACGATCACGACCCCGTGGCGCTCCACCACCTGGTCCGGGACCGTCAGGGGGCAGTTGCCGCCGCTGCCCGCCGCCAGGTCCACGATCACCGAGCCCGGGCGCAGACGCTGGACAACCGCCTCCGTGACCAGCACCGGCGCCGGCCGACAGGGGATCTGGGCGGTGGTGATGATGACATGGGCGCGGGCGAGCTGATCGGCCAGGGCCGCCTGCTGGCGCGCCTTGGCCTCGGCGGACAGTTCCTTGGCATAGCCGCCTTCGCCCGAGCCGGTCTCACCGAGATCCAGGTCGATCGGCTTGGCGCCGAGCGAGAGGATCTGCTCGCGGGTCTCGGGGCGCACGTCGTAGCCGAAGACCTCGGCCCCCAGCCGGCGGGCGGTCGCGATCGCCTGGAGCCCCGCGACCCCGGCCCCCAGCACCACCAGCCGGGCGGGCTTGGCCGACCCGGCGGAGGTCATCATCATCGGGAAGAAGCGCCCATAGCGGGCGGCCGCCTCGATCACTGCCCGGTAACCGGCGATATTCGCCTGCGAGGACAGCACGTCCATCGACTGGGCGCGCGAGGTGCGGGGCATCCGCTCCATGGCCAGCACCCGGATGCCCTTGGCCCGCATGGCAGCGACCATCTCGTCCTCGCCGCAGCCCTCCATCAATCCGATGTAGATCCCGCCCGCGCGCATGTCCGCCACGTCCGCGGCGTCCGGGCGGCGCACCTTGAGCAGCAGGTCCGTGTCGTAGGCGCCGGCCCGGTCCGTCACGCGGGCGCCGGCCGCCTCATACTCCGTGTCCGGGTACCCGGCCCGCACGCCGGCGCCGCGTTCGACAAGCACCTCGAAGCCCTTGGCCGCGAACTTCTTTACCACCTCGGGCGTGGAGGCGACACGCGCCTCTCCCGGCCGAGTCTCCAGAGGAACCCCGATCTTCATGCTGTTATTTTTCCTGTTGGTGTGGTTGGGTTGTGGTGGCCGCCGACAGGCGGCAAGATTGGATCATTATCATGTCCCGGGTCAATGGTGGCAACTTCTCCCAGCGCGGAGGCCTGCGGCACGCTTCGCGCATGGACCTCGGCTGCGAGGGCAGGCCGGCCCCGGGCGGGTCAGTTGGGCGGCCTCTATCCCCGCCACACGAAGTTGGTCGCCCCGAGCCGCCAAGACACACCCGGGCATCCAGCCCAATCTTGTGCAATTGGTGTTGGAGGGCGGGCTGGTCGGTTGTCGCCAGCGGGACGGGGCATGCGCCCCGTCCCGAACGCTTAAGGAGGCTCGGCAAGTCGCATCGTTGGCGCGTTGGGAGATGGCGGCAAGACGTTCCGGACGGGTCGAATGCCCCCTCCGGCCTTGGGGGGCTACGGGTCGGTTGTTGGTCCGTGCGGGGGGGGGCGGCCGGCGGGCTCCGTCATTGCCCATAGTACCCTGTCAAAAGGTGGTGCTTCTCCTTCGCTATTATCGAATTGAAGCCCCGCCGGCTTACCGGGCTGACATGGTCCAATCAGTTGGATTCCAACGCCGCCGCGAGGCGGGTGAGGATCGCTTCGGCCGATTCCGGATCAATCTTGGCAGGTGTTTTCTTGCGTGGATTGCGATGGGCGACCCAGTCACGATACTGTTTGATTTGTCTTGCCAGGCCGACGTCGTCGCGGCCCACCAGCGGTTTCATCAAGTCGAGGGCCTTATCGATTTGCCAATATTCAATGTCGTCGGCGACTTTATCGGCAACGCCTCGGTTGAAGTCAGTGGCCGGCTGAGCCTGCATCCTCCGACATTCGCTTTGCAGGCGCCAGGCGCGGCCGATCTCCTCGATCCGCTCAACCGCGGAGGTCATGCTCGGAAACCAGGAACAGAAGTTCAAAAAAGAGATGCTCGTCGAGTTTGTGGGCACGGGACAACTTTCGGCTTTCAACCCAGTACCAGCCGGCTTCGTCAACCCCCCGATAAATGGGATGTGCCATGGAACTTCCGTCAGCGCCGCCGGCGATGGTGGAGCGCATGGCGGGGCCGCCTTTGTCCCAATCCACGAGGATGGCCTGGTCGATGGTGCCCTCCAGATCGACCCGCCCTTTGGCACCGATGATCGATGCACCAACCGGGATCAGGTTGGCGATCGGGACGCCATCTTGTGTGGCCAGTCGTAAGGCCAGGGCACGGTAGCGGCCGTAGTCGTTTTCGTGCAATTCGAGCGTATATCTCTCGGTCGCCAGGCCGCGCTTGCGGTCTTCGGTTCCCGCGCCGCGTCGGCGCGGGGCCAGGATTCTGACCTGCTGTGCTGGTGCAGCAAGTCGAATAGGGCGGCGGGGGAACTTCGGTTTCTGGTTCACGCAGCCTACTGGCTCAGGCGCGCGTATGCAATGCTGGCGTGTTGCGCCCTGACACGATCGACGCCGCCGCCCCGGGGTTGACCGGGGGGCGCCTGTGGCCCTTCGGTGCAGGACCGGGGGTGGGCATTGCCGCGTCCACTTTCAGGTGTGACCGTGCCGCCCTTCCTGACCGCCTGGTCCGTCCCCTTGGGCGGGACCGCGGTCGCGGCCGAGCCCAGATGCGCTATGCTTGGGGGTGTCGTCGCAGTTCAAGCCCGATCAGCGTCTCCACCAGGTGGCGCTGCTCGCGCGTGGCCCCTGGAAACAGTCTCGTCCGCCAGCCACAGGTTTACCCTCATGCCAGACCCCAATGAGCCCCGCCCGACGAACCCCGGCACGGGCGCCCCGGCCGCCCTGCCAACCACGGCGGTGCACGCACCGCCTGCTACCGGGCCGACGGTTGCGGCAGCAGGGGCGGGCGGCCAAGCGTCGGCGGCCTATCGTGTCGATGCCATTGCGCGCTCGTTGCTCGGTAGCCAGGTCCCCCAGACCATCGACCGGATGGTCAACGCCAATCTGGCGCGCGGTACCGGGGGCATCTCCCCGACCGTGCTGGCCATGGCCTATTGCGATTGGCTGCTGCATCTGGGGCTGGCGCCGGGTAAGCAGGCGCTGTTGACCGAAAAGGCGGTCCGCAAGCTGGTCCGGCTGGCGGTGTATGCGGGTCAGTCGTTGCAAGGCCAGGCGGCGGCGCCCTGCATCGCACCCCTGCCCCAGGACCATCGGTTTGCCGGTGAGGCCTGGCAGCAGTGGCCCTATAACCTGATCTATCAGTCGTTCCTGCTGACCCAACAGTGGTGGCACAACGCCACCACCCATAATCGCGGGGTGGACAAGCAAAACGAGGCCATCGTCTCATTCGTGACCCGGCAGATTCTGGATATGTTCTCGCCGTCGAACTCGCCGCTCACCAATCCCGAGATACTCCAGGCGACCATGGCGGAGGGCGGGCAGAATCTGGTCCGTGGGTGGACCAATTTCCTGGCCGATATGCACAGCCGCAGTGGCGGTGAACCGCGCGACGCGTCGCGCGACACCTTTGTCGTCGGGCGCGATGTGGCGGTTACGCCCGGCCAGGTCATCTTCCGTAATGCGCTGATCGAGTTGATTCAGTACCAGCCGGCCACGCCGCTGGTCTATGCCGAGCCGATTCTTATCGTGCCCGCCTGGATCATGAAATACTACATCCTCGATCTGTCGCCGCACAACTCGATGATCCGCTATCTGGTGGAGCAGGGGCACACGGTGTTCACCATCTCCTGGCTGAATCCGGGGGCCGAGGACCGCGACCTGGGGCTTGCGGATTACCGGCGCGAGGGGGTGATGGCGGCGCTGGACGCCATCTCCGCGATCCGGCCGGGGAGCGCGGTCCACGCCGTCGGCTATTGCCTGGGCGGGACCCTGCTGACCATCGCCGCCGCGGCCATGGCCCGCGACAACGATCAGCGCCTCAAAACGGTCACCCTGCTCGCGGCCCAGACCGATTTCACCGAGGCCGGCGAATTGCTGTTGTTCATTAATGAGAATCAGGTCGCCTTCCTCGAAGACGTGATGTCGGAGCAGGGCTATCTGGGCGCCGACCGGATGGCGGGCGCCTTCCAGTTGCTGCGCTCCAATGACCTGATCTGGTCGCGGCTGATCCATGACTATCTGCTGGGCCGGCGTCAATCGCAGAACGACCTGATGGCCTGGAATGCCGATCCGACCCGGCTGCCGTTTCGGATGCACTCGCAGTACCTGCGTCAGCTCTTCCTGCGCAACGAACTGGCGATGGGCCATTACCGGGTCGATGACCGTCCCATCGCCATCACCGATATCCAGGTCCCGATCTTCGCGGTCGCGACCGAAAAGGACCATGTCGCCCCCTGGCGCTCCGTCTATAAGATCAACCTGCTGGCCGATGCCGAGGAGGTTACCTTCCTGCTCACCAGCGGCGGTCACAACGCCGGTATCGTCAGCGAGCCGGGTCATGCCCGACGCAGTTACCAGGTCGCGTCGCGTACCGATGCGGATCGCTATGTCGATCCCGACACCTGGCAGGCCACGACGCCCAGGCAGAGCGGCTCCTGGTGGCTGGCCTGGGAGGCGTGGCTGGTGCGGTATTCGGCCGCGGAGCAGGTGCCGCCGCCCGCGCTGGGCGCGCCGGACAAGGGGCTGCGCCCGATCTGCGCAGCGCCGGGGACCTATGTGTTGCGCAAATAGGACTCCGACGTGTCGGCCTTGGCGTCTGGGGTACACTGTAGCCAGACCAACCCCGTATCCCTGGAGGGACCAACACCATGGGCTCTGTCGTCGAACTTTATGAAGCCCTCGCCAGTGCGCCGGACGAGCGGGCGCGGGCGCGCCTGATCGCCGCCGCCTTCGAGCGTCTGGAAGAGCGTTACCCGCACTTGCCCGACTTGGTAACCCACCAGCAGTTGCGCGAGACCGAGTTGCGCCTCCAGCAAGAGATCATGCAAGTGCGCGCGGACCTCAGCTTGCAGATCGAGCAGTTGCGCGGCGAACAGCGCGAGTCGGAACTGCGGCTGCGCAAAGAGATCGAGCAGTTGCGTGGTGAGGTCACGACCGCGATCGAACGCAGCCGCAACACCCTGCTCATGTGGCTCATCCCGCTCATGTTCGCCCAGGTCGGCGCCCTGGCGGCCCTGGTCAAGCTGCTGTGAGGGCGGAGGGCGCCGGCTGATTCCGAAGTCCGGTAGGCGTTCAACCCCGCTCGTCCGCCGCCCGCGCCGACAGCGCAAGCCGCGGACCCTCTTGCTCCCGCCCCCTCTTGGGGAAGGGTTGGGGCGGGGGCCGCTGGCCTTGATCACAACTTCGGCCACGCGCCCTTGCGCCAACCCGTCGCGGCCTGGGGGCCGCTCCTACGCCGTAGGAGCGGCCCCCAGGCCGCGACGGATGACACCCTCGAGGTGGCCCGGAATAATGACCAAGGCCGGGGCCGCTCCCGTGACCCCGCTCCGAGACTGGGCAAGCATTTGCTGGAACCTCCCCGTAGCCCGGATGGAGCGCAGCGAAATCCGGGGCGGCCTCGCAGATACGCTGAGGAATCAGCGGATTGCCCCGGGGACCTGCTTTCATGTGACGAAGCGCGCCTCGCGTTTTTTGGATCACCTAAATTTTATCGACTATCCTTCAGGTTGGCCGATCGGGAACCGCGGGGCATCCAATTCCGGCCGGAACCCGGGGCTACTGAGGAGTTCCGGCAAGACCCCGAGCGGAACGGGCAACCAAGGCCGGTCGATAATTGAACAGGGGGACGCACGATGCAAGGCACAGCCAACGACAAAAACCACGGCCGCAGTTGGCCCGGACTCGCGGGTCTGGTCCTGGGTCTGATCCTGGGCACACCGGTCCTCGACTGTACCGCCCAGGCCCCATCCCTAGGCTCGGTTCCGGCCGGCACTCCGGCCCGGGTCATGCCGAGTCTGTCAGGGGCCGCCGACGGCCCTATCGGGCTGGTCGTGTCGCCGGGGTCGGCGGTTGCCGATCCGCTTCAGACGCCGGCCGTGGAGCCAGTACCCGGTGTCCCCGATGCACGCATCCAACAGGTCTATGGCCGGCTGCCGATGCACTTTGAGCCGAACCTCGGACAGGCCGCGGGCGAGGTCCGCTACCTCGCCCGCGGGGCCGGCTACAGCCTGTTCCTCACGGATACGGAGGCGGTGCTGGTCCTGCGCAAGGGGCGCGCCGCCGGCCCTGCTGGGGAACCCGAGACCGCCGGGTCCGTGGGGGCGGATGCAAGACCCCACGCCCTCGGGGGCAAGTTGGCACTCTCTGGGCCATTCTCCCCCCTGGAAGGGCATCCAGGCTCAAAGCCCGTCTCGGCCTCGGGTGCGTATCCACTCCTCAAGCCGTCTCCCCTTGCGGGGGATGGGTGGGGTCGTAAGACTGAACGGTTGCCCTATGGCGAGCCGCCGTATTCCCCTGTCACCAATGCTGGCCCCCATGGGTCTCATCCGTCCCGGCACCAGATCCACGACCGCCTGGCCGCGTCGGCGCCCGGCGAACCGCCCCAGGCCGCCGTGGTGCGGATGCGCCTGGAAGGCACCACCCGCAACCCTGCCCCCGCGGTCTCCGGTTTGGAGCGCCAACCCGGCATCAGCAACTACTATCTGGGCAATGACCCCGCGAAATGGCACAGCGGCGTCCCCCACTACGCCCGGGTCCAATACGATCAGGTCTACCCCGGCATCGATCTGGTCTTCTACGGCAACCCGCGGCAGTTGGAGTACGACCTGGTGGTCGCCCCCGGGGCCGACCCCGGCCAGATCCGCCTGAGCTTTGAAGGCGTCGACGGGATGCGTATCGACGGCGAGGGCAATCTTGTCCTTGCCGTAGCCGGCGGGGAGATCGTCCAGAAGGCGCCGCGCATCTATCAGCGGGTGGATGGGCAGGAGCGGGTGGTGGCGGGGCGCTATGTGGCGCTGAACGAGGATGAGGTGAGAGCCGCCGCGGCGGATGCAACCGCGGGTCGAAGTAGCATGTCGGTGCTGGCATTTCAGTTGGCTAGTTATGATGTTGCGCGACCATTGGTCATCGATCCGGTGTTGCTCTATTCCACCTACTTGGGTGGAGATTTTCCCGAAGCGGGAGCTGCCGTTGCCGTCGATGGGGCGGGCAACGCTTATATTACGGGGTACACCGCCTCCGCCGATTTTCCTACGGTCAACGCCCGCTATCCTGTCCCTGGAAGTTACGTTGATGTCGATGGCAACTCCGTATTTCGTAACGCCTTCGTAACCAAGCTCGACGCACAGGGTCAGGGGCTGATTTACTCCACCTATCTGGGCGGAAGCTTGGTTGACAGGGGAACTGGCATCGCCGTCGATGGGGCGGGCAACGCTTATATCACGGGGTTCACCGCCTCCGCCGATTTTCCTACGGTCAATGCCCGCTATCCTGTCCCTGGAAGTTACGTTGATGTCGATGGCAACTCGGTATTTTATAACGCCTTCGTAACCAAGCTCGACGCACGGGGTCAGGGGCCGAGTTACTCCACCTATCTGGGCGGACGCATGTATGACGAGGGAACTGGCATCGCCGTCGATGGGGCGGGCAACGCCTATGTCACGGGGGTTACCTACTCCAACAACTTCCCTACAGTTAATGCCCGCTATCCTGTCCCTGGAAGTTACGTTGATGTTGACGGCAACTCTGTATTTCATAACGCCTTCGTAACCAAGCTCGACGCACGGGGTCAGGGGCCGATTTACTCTACTTATCTGGGCGGACGCTTGGGTGACAAGGGAACTGGTATCGCCGTCGATGGGGCGGGCAACGCCTATGTCACCGGGGTCACCTACTCCAACAACTTCCCTACGTTAAACGCCCGCTATCCTGTCCCTGGAAGTTACGCTGTCGATGGCAACTCTGTATTTCATAACGCCTTCGTAACCAAGTTCGACGCACGGGGTCAGGGGCCGATTTACTCTACCTATCTGGGCGGACGCTTGGGTGACGAGGGAACCGGCATCGCCGTCGATGGAGCGGGCAACGCCTATGTCACCGGGGTCACCTACTCCAACAACTTCCCTATGGCCAACGCTCGCTATCCTGTCCCTGGAAGTTACGTTGTCGATGGCAACTCTGTATTTCATAACGCCTTCGTAACCAAGTTCGACGCCCGGGGTCAGGGGCCGATTTACTCCACCTATCTGGGCGGACGCTTGGCTGACGGGGGAACTGGCATCGCCGTCGATGCGGCGGGCAACGCCTATATTACGGGCTACACCGGCTCCGGCGACTTCCCCGTGGCCAACGCGTTGTTTCACGCACTTCATAAGGTTACCTGTGGTAACCCCGAGTTTCCCGAATTTCCTTGCGTTGACGCCTTCGTAACCGTACTCGATGCGAGTGGTCAGGGGCCTGCCTACTCCACCTACCTGGGTGGAGATTTTGGCGAAGTGGGCGCCGGCATCGCCGTTGACTGGGCGGGCAAGGCTTATGTCACGGCGTACACCGCCTCCGCGGATTTCCCCGTGACCAACGCGCTTTTTCCCGCACTTCATAAAGATACTTGTGGTAACCCTGATGTTCCCGACTTTCTTTGCGTTGACGCCTTTATCACTGCCTTCCCAAGTATCCAAGAGTTCCCAAAGCTCGAAAAGAACCTCGGCTGCTCGGACGGTCCTGGCGCACTCTGTGGTAACCCGATCAATGCGACCACGGGAAACAAGCTCCAGGTCGAGACCGATTTCATCGCAGCGCCCCAGACGGGGCTCACGCTGGTCCGCTATTACAATAGCCAGGATGTGACCGACTCGGTTTTTGGTTCGCACTGGCGAAGCGCCTGGCACCGTGGACTGATCTCGCGCGGGAATATCGTCTTCATCACGCGCGCCGATGGGCGCCAGGACACGTTCGCGCTCAACGGCTCCACCTGGCTCGCGGACCCGGACGTGACGAGCCGACTGACCGGCTCCGCCGCATCCGGCTGGACGCTGACCTCTGATGATGATACGCAGGAACGCTACAACACCAATGGACTCTTGATCTCCATCACCACTCGGGCGGGACTGGTCACGACGCTGGCCTATGACGGCTCCAGCCGCCTCACGACGGTGACCGGACCCTTCGGTCACACCCTGAGGTTTGCCTACACCGCGTCAGGCCAGGTCGGCACCATGACCGCGCCCGACGGTCAGGTCTACACCTATGCCTACGATGCCCAAGGTAACCTGGCCTCGGTGACCTACCCCGATCGCGCCGTGCGCCGGTATCTCTACGAGGACTCGAACTTCCCGAATGCACTGACCGGTATCCTCGATGAGAATGGCAGCCGTTTCGCCACCTACGCCTACGACGATCGAGGGCGTGCCGTCTCGACCGAACATGCGGGCGGCGTGGAGTTGACGACCGTCGCCTACAACACCGACGGCACCGCGAGCGTGACGGACCCGCGCGGCAACCTGCATGGCTACAACTTCAGCATTCTGTTCGGACTGGTCAAACCAACGGCCGTCACCGGCGCACCTGTCCAGTCGTCGGGCGGCAAGTCTTTCGCCTATAACGGCAATGGCTTTATCGCCAGTCGGACCGATTTCAACGGCAACCTGACCACCTATACACACAATATACGCGGACTCGAAACCTCACGTACCGAGGCATCCGGCACCCCGCTCGCCCGCACCGTCCAGACGGATTGGCACCCGAGCTTCCACCTGCCCACCCGCATCGTCGAACCCAACCGCATCACCACGCTCGCCTACGATACCAGGGGCAACCTGCTGAAGAAGACGATCACGGCGGGCGGTTCGACCCGCACCTGGGGCTATACCTATAACGCCCGGGGGCAGGTGCTGAGCATCGATGGACCGCGCACGGACCTCACCGACGTCACCCGGTTCAGCTATGATGCCAAGGGCAATCTGGCGACCCTGACCGACGCGCTCGGTCATGTCACCCGTTTCACCAGCTATGACGCCGCCGGCCGCCCGCTGACCACTCAAGACCCCAACGGGATGGTCACCAGCCTGACCTACGATGCCCGTGGCCGGATCAAGACGCGTACCGAGGGGACTGAGACCACCACACTGGACTATGACCTGGTCGGAAATCCCACCAAGGTCACGCGGCCTGACGGCTCCTTCCTGACACTTGGCTACGATGCAGCCCATCGTCTGACCGAGGTAAGAGACGCGCTGGGCAACCGGCTGGTCTATACGCTGGACGCGGCAGGCAACCGAACGCTCGAAAAGACCCTGGACCTCGCCGGGAACCAGACCCGGACGCGCGCCTATGCCTACGACGAGGTGAATCGCCTGCTCCGGGAGATCGGGGCGCAAGGTCAGACCACCGTCTTGGACTACGACGAGGACGGCAATCTGACAGGGTCAACAGACCCGCTCGGCGCGGTCACCGAGCACACCTATGACGCCCTGAACCGCCTGATCGAGACGCTCGATCCGAACGCGGGCACTACCGCCTATGGCTTTGACGCCAACGACCATCTGACCTCGGTGGCCGATCCGCGGGGCCTGACCACCAGCTACGCCTGGAGCGGGCTGGACAATCCGGTCTCAGTCACCAGCCCGGATACGGGTACAACCACCCGCACCTTTGACGCCGCCGGAAACATCATCACCTCGACTGATGCGAAGGGCCAGAGGACCACCTATGGGTGGGACGCGCTGAATCGGAAGGTGAGGGAAACCTATGCCGATGGCCGGACCATCACTTGGCAATACGACCAAGGTACGAACGGGATTGGGCATCTGACGACCCTGGTGGACCCGACGGGCACGACCGGCTGGACCTACGACGCGCATGGCCGGGTACTGACCCGCCGACAAGTGACGGGGACGGTGACGCTGACGACCGGTTACAGCTATGACAGCACCGGCCGTCTGGCGCGCCTCACCCACCCCTCGGGCAAGGTGCTGACCTTGCGCTACGACGGCGCGGGGCGGCTGAACGCGATCGACGCGGACGGCGAAGCGCTGCTCAGTCAGGTGAGCTACCCGCCCTTCGGTCAGGCTAACGCCTGGACGCAAGGCAATGGCGCCGAGTACCGCCGCACCCTCGACCTGGATGGGCGCATCGTCGGCATCGACAGCGGTAGCGCCAGTCCGACCGCCATCGAGTTCGACCACGATGCGGCCAGCCGCATCCTGGCGATGACTGAAACGGGCGTGGCGAGCAAGGACTTCGCTTATGACCCGCTGGGTCAATTGACCAGCTATACCATCGGGGCGGACACCACGGCCTTCGTCTACGACCCCAACGGCAACCGGTTGCAGGCCGTCACCCCGGCCGGGACGACCAACTACAGCTACTCTGCGACCAGCAACCGGCTCAGTGGCCTGTCCGGGCTGATCCCGGACACCAAGGGCCTGATGAACGGCGCCTATACCTACGATACACGGGGCCGCCTGGCGCAGGCGACGGTGGGCGGCGCGACGACCACCTATGGGATCAATGGCCTGGGGCAGCGCGTCAGCAAGCGCGGCGCCAGTAGCTCACTGATCTTCGTTTATGACGAGTCCGGTCATTTGCTAGGCGAATACGACGCCGCGGGTCAGCCCATCCGCGAGACTGTCTGGCTGGACGATACACCGGTTGGTGTCTTGACCGGCACCGGCAGCGCGGCGAGCGCCTATTACATCAACCCCAATCACCTCGACGCCCCCCACACCATCACCGACAAGAACGGGCGCTTGGTCTGGACCTGGGACCCCCTGGCCTTCGGCGACAACCCGGCTAACGAAAACCCGGCAGGTCTCGGGACCTTTGTCTACAACCTGCGCTTTCCGGGGCAGTATTACGATGCGGAGACGGGGTTGCATTACAATTATTTTCGGGATTATCACCCTGCTATTGGGCGGTATGTGCAGAGTGATCCGGTTGGGTTGAAGGCGGGGAATAATACGTACGCTTACGTTGGCGGGAATCCAGCCAACCTTATTGATCCGAAAGGGGAGTGTGTCGCGCTTTTGCAACTTACGGCAGGAGTTATGGTGGTGGTAATTGTAACGGAACAGATTATATTGCCGATTGTAGGCGCAATCCAACAGCTTGGCCAAATGGATGAGCTTGACCATAAGTGCAGTCTGATATTAGGTTGCCGTGATGAGCAACAAGAGGGGGGCAAGCAGTGCTCTATACAAACTCGACGTCCTTGTCACTTTATAGGAGAGAGGAGCGAGTCACAAACACCTGCTTTTGATCTGTATGACGAGATGAGGTTCGGTGGGCCATATGATGCTGATGAGGAAACTCTATTTTATCCAGAGGTCAAAATAGAGCCGTCTAGGCATTACGGGTTTTCCAGCCCCCGTATTATCAGCCCGACTAGGGCGCGGTAACTAATTCTGCGGGATGGTGCTTAGCTAGCCTGCGTAGCCAATTGGCGACGGGGCACGACGCCGCGCCGTCACTCGGACCCTCTTCGCGCGATGGGGCCGCCATAACACTCAGGAAACTGTCATGTCCTATAAGCCTTTTGCATTCGGCCACTCATCCCGGCGCGGGCTGGCCCTGGGTTTAACGGTGCTGGCCGCGACGCTGCTCGGGAGTGCGCGGAGCCAAGCCGCGAACGGCACGGTCAGTTTGAGCTACGACCCCACGGGCAACATGATATCCGTGACTCATGTACCCCCCATCGTCCAACTGACCGTCGTCAAGGGCGGCACGGGTAGCGGTACTGTCGGCAGCGGCGGCAGCTATGCGCCCTGGGCCGCCGTCGCGCTCACCGCGACGGCAGACACCGGCAGCACCTTCACCGGCTGGGGCCCCGCCCCCTGCGCGGCCGGCTTTGCCATGCCGCCCCAAGACCTGACCTGTACCGCCACCTTCACCCTCAACAACTACACACTGACGGTGAACAAGTCCGGCGCCGGATCGGGCACCGTCGGCGGCGGCGGGACCTTCCCCTACAATACGCAGGTGACCCCCACCGGCCGGGCCGCCGCCGGGTCCATCCTCACCGGCTGGACCCCCGGCAGTTGCGGCGGCGCCTTCGCCCTGACCGCCAACACCACCTGCACCGCGGCCTTCGCCCGCAGCTTTGCGCTGACGGTCGCCAAGAGCCCAGCGGGAGGCGGCGCAGTGCGGGGGACCGGCATCGACTGCGACATCGACTGCACCGAAAACTATGCGGACGGCACCAGTGTCGGCTTGACCCCCGACCCGGCAACCGGCTATGTCTTTGCCAACTGGAGTGGGGCCTGTTCGGGCACCGGTGCCTGTACCCTCGCGATGACCGCGGCCAGGCGCGTTACTGCCGTCTTCCGCCTCAAGACCTACGCCATCGCCGCCGTCGGCGACCCGGCCGCCGGGGGGGCCGTGACCTGCACCCCCAATCCGGTTGCTCACGGCGCGGGCAGCACCTGCACCGCCGCGCCCACTGCCGGCTACGCCTTCACCGGCTTCAGCGGCGCCTGCGGCGGGGCGAGTTGCAAGCTGACCAACGTCACCGCGGCCCAAGGCGTCACCGCGACCTTCGCGGCGTTGACGCTGCGGATCGGCGACGCCACCCGGCTCGAGGGCCAGACCGGACTGAGCCCCCTGACATTTCCGGTGACACTCGAGCCAGCCAGCCCCCGGACGGTGACGGTCAGGTATGCGACCGCCAACGACACCGCGGCGGCCGGGAGCGACTACCAGGCGGCCAGCGGGACCCTGACCTTTTCCGCGGGGGCGACACTCAGGACGGTGTCGGTGAACCTGATCGGGGACACCGTGCGCGAGCTTGACGAGACCTTCTTCGTGAACCTCAGCGTGGCCGGTGGGGCAGCCCTGGGCGACAACCAGGGCCAGGGCACCGTCCGTAACGACGACTGATCCAGGGGCGGCCGGGATTGGTGTTCGCGCGGCCGGGGGTGTCGCCGCCGTGCCCGGCGCGCCACAGTGATCGGGCAGGTCTCCCGACCGCCTTCCAACCACGGGCTGACCCAGGTCAATGCAGGTTGCATCGGCATTTGCTGATATACTAAGGAGCGATCCGGGAGCGTCCCCAGGCGTCCCCTTTCCCGATCTGTCACCCGCCGGTTCGAGGAGCACACCATGCCGAAGATTCAGAACGATCAGGAACTGCGTGAAGCCGTCAAGGCGCTCGACCCGCAGCGGCAGCGGCTGCTCGGTGCCCGCTTCGCCCAGGGTGTCGCGTCGCTTTTGGGCGACGAGCGCGTCAGGCGCGCCATCGAGACGGGGCTGCGCGCCGACGCCGCCCCCGGGGAACTGGAGGACGCCTACCGGGCGGCCAAGGGCTATGCGACGCGGACCTACACGGACTGCGGCAAGGACACGGATTGGCTGGCCCAGGCCGATCACTTCGTCGCCGCCGCCGTCGCCGCCGCCCTGACCCCCGAGGCGCAGCTGGCCGAGCGCCAGAATCCGGCCTGGAAGGCCGCGGTCCAGGCGCGCATGGCGGTCAACTGCGCGATGATGGAGTCCGAGGAGGTGGCGCAGGTGAGCGAGGCGGAGCGTCAATACGCCATCGCTAACGCGTTTTTCGCGCTGGGTTGATGCTGGATTTGGGCATTGCGCCGCGAAAAACGCGATGGCACACAGAAGTATGATGCAGTCCTTGCGGCCCCGGTCATGATTGCTGGCGTACTGCGTACTGCGGGCTTGATCATCACTCCGGCCGCGCGTCCTCGCGGCAACCCGTCGCGGCCTGGGGGCCGCTCCTACGCCGTAGGAGAGGCCCCCAGGCCGCGACGGCTGTCCCCCTCAGAGGTGGCCGGAATGAAGATCGAGGCCGCCCGGCTAGGTCCTTTGGTCCGCGCAGCGGACCCTACGCGGGATGACGCGGCGGTGCGGCGGCATCGTCGGCGGCCAGCATCTCGTCGTAGACCTCCCAGGCGGCCGCGGCGTCCTCCTCGCTGATGCGGTTCACGGCGTAGCCCAGATGGATGACCACATAGTCGCCGACGGCCGGCGGCTCGTGCTGGAGCATGAAGAGATTGGCCTCGCGCTGCGCGCCCTTGGCGGTGCATTGAGCGACGAAACCGTCGATGGACTGGATCTGCATCGGGATGCCGAGACACATGGTGGGCGGGCTCCGAACCTGGGATGATCGACACAGGCTAAGCCTTGGGGCCCCTCGGGGCAAGGCGTTCGCGAAATCTCCGCACGGCTTCACCCCAGAGCAACGACTCAGCGGCGAGGAGCGAAATAGCAAAGGCTATGCCGACCGATTGCAAATGGACAGGATTAACAGGATTTCGCAGGATTAACGGGATTTTTGAAGTGGTAGTGGCTGGTGCTGCCGCGATGTCATCGTGTTAATCCTGAAAAATCCTGTTAATCCTGTCTAAGTTGTCGACTGGCAACCGCGACCTTTGCTGGCCCGACGGTGCGTTCTTTGGTCTCAGTCACGATTCTTGCGCGCAATGGACAAAACCCTATGACCCGGAAAACCCTGATCCTCGGCCTCGGCAACACCCTCATGACCGACGAGGCCGTGGGACCTGTTGTGGCGCGGCGCCTCGAGTCCGAGACTGACCCGGCCGCGCCCCTGCTGTTCCTCGACGGCGGGACCCTGAGCTTTACCCTGGCGATGCCGATCGAGGAGTGTGAGCGCCTGATCGTGGTGGACGCCGCGGCCTTGGGGGAGGCCCCGGGGACCGTGCGGGTCTTCGAGGGTGAGGCGATGGACCGCCAGGTGAGCCTGCCCGCCAAGAGCGTGCACGAGGTGAGCCTCGCGGACCTGATGGACATGGTGCGCCTGACCGGCCGCCTGCCCGAGCGGCGCGCCCTGATCGGGATCGAGCCCGCCGTCATCGACTGGGGCGACAGCCTGACCCCGGTGGTGGCCGCGGCGGTGCCGGTGGCCATGGCCCGGGTACGGGAACTGCTGGGCCTGTGGGACGCCCAAGATTAGCGAGGCTGCGCCGCAGACCGACCAGTCACGGGCCCGACACGCGCAACAGAGTATTTCGGCTTTTGCTAAACTGCTAACTTTACTGGTCGGCGTTTTATCCCCCGCGGGTCGCGGCATCCGAAATCAACCAACCATGTCAAGAGGCACAAGCCATGTCCGGGTTGTCCAGCATCCCAGTGCGCGTCGCGGCGGACGGCGACGCCTGCCACGGCAATGCGCTCGCCATCCTGCATGAGGTCCGCCACGCCCTGGAACGCCTGATCAGTACCGGCGAGGCGACCCGCATCGATCTGCACGCGCTGCCGTTCGGCGCGGGGGACGAGGCCTGGCTCACCGCCCTGCTCGGCACCGGGGAGGTCCTCGCCACCATCGAGGCCCTGGGTCCGACCAGCGTCCAGGAGACCGCCATCCCCGGGGTCTGGCTCGTGGATTACCGCAATGCCGAGGGCCAACGCCTGGCCCTGCATCTGGAAGTGACCTGTATCCCGGGGATACTGCGCACCCAGTGCCGGGAACTCGACACCGCCGTCGCCACGCTCGACACCCGCCTGAGCGCGGCGACCCCGGGCGACTCGCACCCGCTATCCTGACATCCTTACAGGAGCGACCATGAGGGTCTTTGAGAAGAATCCGCTTGAGAAGGGCCTGGCCGAGCGCCTGCGCGAGCATGGCGTCTCGCGCCGCGGCTTCCTGAAGTTCTGCGCCGCCACGGCCTCCATGCTGGCCCTGCCGCCCGCCATGATCCCGGCCATTGCCGCGGCCCTGGGGCGGGCGCGGCGCCCCAGCGTGATCTGGCTGTCCTTCCAGGAGTGCACCGGGTGCACCGAGTCCCTGACGCGCAGTCATGCGCCGACCGTCGAGGACCTGATCCTGGATCTCATCTCGCTCGACTATCACCACACCCTCCAGGCCGCCGCCGGGGAGGCGGCCGAGGCCGCCCGCGAGCAGGCCATGCGGGACAACCACGGCCAGTACCTGTTGATCGTCGATGGGTCGCTCCCGGGTCCGGACGCCAATCCGGGCTACTCCACCATCGCCGGGGTCAGCAACTATGCCATGCTGATGGAAGCGGTGGAGGGCGCCGCGGCGGTGATCGCGGTCGGCACCTGCGCCGCCTTCGGCGGCCTGCCGGCGGCCGCCCCCAACCCGACCGGGGCGGTCTCGGTCATGGACCTCGTGAAGGACCGGCCGGTCGTGAATGTCTCCGGCTGCCCGCCGGTGCCCATGGTCATCACCGGCGTCCTCGCCCACTTCCTGACCTTCGGGCGCCTGCCCGAGTTGGATGAATACCACCGGCCCCTGGCCTTCTTCGGCCAGTCGATCCACGACCGCTGCTATCGCCGGCCCTTCTATGACAAGGGCCTGTTCGCCGAGACCTTCGACGACGCGGGCGCGCGCGCGGGCTGGTGTCTGTATCGGCTCGGCTGCAAGGGCCCCAGCACCTACAACGCCTGCGCCACCATGCGCTGGAACTCGGGTACCAGTTGGCCGATCGAGGCCGGGCACCCCTGTCTGGGCTGCGCCGAACCCCGCTTCTGGGACGCCGGGGGCTTCTATGTGCCGCTGTCGGTGCCCACCGGTCCCGCCCAGGACTATCTGCTCGCGGCCGGCGCGCTCGGCGCCGTCGTCGGCGGTGTCGTCGCGACCAGCGCGCGGGGTCGGGTCAAGGCGGAGGCGGCCGTTCGTCAACCAGTGACCGTCGAAGAACTGGAGCAGAAGCTATGAGCGACCCGATGGACTTTCTGCTGCTCACCAAGGGCCCGCTGTTCGACCTCGCGATCACCGTCTTCGCCTTGGGGCTAGCCGCCCGCATCCTGGAGATCCTGATCAACGGGCGGCGGCCCAACTACAGCGAGGCGCGCGGCGGCCAATGGCTGCCGGGGCTGCGCACCGTTCTCACCCGCTCCGTGCCGGACCCGGGCACCTTCAAGCGGGCGCCCTTCAACGTGGTGGTGGGTTGGCTCTGGCATCTGGGTTTCATCGTCACCCTGCTGTTCTTCATCCCCCACATCGCACTGATCAAGAGCCTGCTCGGCCTCTCCTGGCCGGGGCTGCCCAACCCGGTGGTGGATCTCGTGACTGCCGTGACCCTGGTCGCCCTGGTGGCGACCCTGGTGCATCGCCGCACCCACCCGGTGAAGCGGCGCATCAGCACCCTGGAGGATTACCTGGTCTGGACCCTGGTCTTTCTGGTGGTCCTCTCCGGCTATCTCGCCTATAACCGGATCATCAACCCCTATCCGCTGGCATTGGGGCTGCATATCCTGAGCGCCGAGGTCTTTCTCATCGTCCTGCCCTTCACCAAGCTCACCCACATCTTCACCGCGTTCATCGCGCGCTGGTACAACGGGGCCAGCTTCGGCCGCCGGGGAGTCGAGTCATGAGCGCAACACCGAGTTCAACCGGCAGCCCGCGTCCGAGCCCGGAAACAAGCCCCTTCACCCTGGAGCGCGGCCTGGCCGCCTTCCGGGCGGAGATCGACGGGCCCGTGGCCGCCTTCTTCTCCAGTTGCGTGCATTGCGGGGTCTGCGCCCAGTCCTGTCCCTTCTACCTGGAGACCGGGGACCCCAAGTACACGCCGATCCTGAAGCTCGAGCCCCTGCGCCTGATCTGGGCGGCGGAGTTCACCCTGCTGGGGCGGCTCAAGGGGCTGCTGGGTCTCAATAAGCAGGTCACGGACGAGATGTTGACGCAATGGGAGGAGCTGATCTATGACTCCTGCTCCATGTGCGGCCGCTGCTCGCTGGTGTGCCCGGTCGGCAACGACATCCAGGCCATGGTGCGCAAGACCCGCGAGGGCATGGTCGCCTCCGGCCATGCGCCGGAGGGGTTGATCGGCGCCTCGGTCCGGGCGGTGCAGACCGGCAGCCCTATGGGGCTCCAATGGAAGACGCTCCAGGTCCAGATCAACCATATCGAGACCAGCACCGGTCTCGCGGTGCCGGTGGATCAGGCGGGGGTGGACTATCTGGTGATGCTCTCCTCCATGGAGGTCATCAACTTCCCCGAATACCTGGAGGCCATCACCCGCATCTTCGACCACGCCGGGGTCAGTTGGACGCTCAGCACCCAGTGCTTCGAGGCGACCAACGCCGGCATCCAGATCGGCAACAAGGACGTGGCGGCGATCCTGGTGCAGCGGGTGGTAGACGCGGCGGTGGCGCTGGGGGTGAAGAACGTCATCAGCCCCGAGTGCGGTCATGCCTATACGGCGATCCGCTGGGAGGGGCCGAACCTGATCGGCCGGCCCTACCCATTCCACGCCTTTCACATCATCGAGGTACTGGACCAACTGCGCGCCGCGGGCCGCATCAAGACCGAGGGGATGGAGACCGACCGGCTGTCACTGCACGACCCCTGCAACCTGGCCCGCAAGAGCGGTGTCATCCAGCAGCAGCGCAACCTGATGGACCTGGTGGCCGAGAACTTTGTCGAGTTGAAGGAGCACGGCAGGTTCCAGTGGTGCTGCGGCGCCGGCGGCGGGGTCAGTTCCAATGAGCGCGCCGAACCGCTGAAGCTCGCCGCGTTCAAGATGAAGAAGGCCCAGATCGAGGAGGTGGAGCCCGAGCGGATGGTGACCATGTGCGCCACCTGCCGGACCCAATTGGAAGAGGGTCTGGAGCACTTCAACATGGACATCCCGGTAGTGGGTCTCACCGAGCTGATCGCCGAGCACCTGGTTGAGCGCGAGCCGGCCGAACAAGCAGAGGGCGCAACATGAGCGAACGTATCGTCGTCGACCCCATCACCCGCATCGAGGGCCACCTGCGCATCGAGGCCCAGATGGACGGCGCGAACATCGCGCAGGCCTGGTCCTCCGGCACCATGGTGCGCGGCATCGAGACCATCCTGCAAGGGCGCGACCCGCGCGACGCCTGGGCCTTCGCCCAGCGCATCTGCGGCGTCTGCACCCTGGTGCATGGCCTGGCCGCGGTGCGCTCGGTGGAGGATGCGCTCAAGATCGAATTGCCGACCAACGCCCAATTGATCCGCAACCTGATGATCGGCGCCCAATATGTGCATGACCACGTCATGCACTTCTATCACCTGCACGCGCTCGATTGGGTGGACCTGGTGAGTGCGCTCGGCGCCGACCCCAAGGCGACCTCCGCCCTGGCCCAGTCCATCAGCGGTTGGTCCAAGTCCTCGCCGGGCTATTTCGCCGACACCCAAGAGCGGCTCAAGGGCTTTGTGGAGTCCGGCCAGCTCGGCATCTTCGCCAACGGCTATTGGGGCCACCCGGCCTACAAACTGCCGCCCGAGGCCAACCTGATGGCCGTCGCCCACTATCTGGAGGCCCTGGCCTGGCAGCGCGACGCGGCCCGCCTGCAGGCCATCTTCGGCGGCAAGAACCCCCACCCGAACTTCGTGGTGGGCGGTGTCGCCTGCCCCATCGATCTGAATTCAGATTCCGCCATCAACGCCAAGAAGCTCGCGGAGGTGCAGTCCGTTATCGCCGCCATGCGCCAGTTCGTCGACCAGGTCTATGTGCCGGACACGCTCGCCATCGCCGGTTTTTACCCGGACTGGTTCCAGCGCGGCGAGGGGCTCGGCAACTTCATGTGCTATGGGGACCTGCCCGCGACCGGCAGTGCGGACCCCGCCACCTTTCTGTTCCCGCGCGGGGTCATCCTCGATCGGGATCTGACGACCATCCATGAGGTCGACCTGCACGACGACACCCAGATCCAGGAATTCGTCTCCCACGCCTGGTACGACTATAAGGGCGGCAAGGATACCGGCCTGCACCCCTATGCGGGTGAGACCAGGCTCGACTACGACGGTCGCGGCGGCGTCAAGCCGCCCTACCAACAGCTTGATGTCACCGACGGCTATACCTGGCTCAAGGCACCGCGCTGGAAGGGTCACGCGGTCGAGGTCGGCCCCTTGGCGCGGGTGCTGATGCTCTATGCCCAGGGCCATGCCCAGACCAAGGAGCTGGTCGATTCGACTTTATCGACGCTCAAGCTCGAACCGCGCGCACTCTTCTCCACCCTGGGCCGCACCGCCGCCCGCACCCTGGAGAGCAAGATCGTGGTCGACGCCATGCAGGGCTGGTATGACGCGCTCGTCGCCAACATCAAGTCAGGCGACGGCCGGACCTTCAACGAGACCCTGTGGGACCCCGCCACCTGGCCGCGGGAGGCGCGCGGCGCCGGCTTCATGGAGGCCCCGCGCGGCGCCCTGGGCCACTGGATCGTCATTAAGGACGGGCGCATCGACAACTACCAGGCGGTGGTCCCCTCGACCTGGAACGCTGGCCCTCGCGACCCCAGCAATCAGCCCGGCGCCTATGAGGCCGCGCTGGCGGACAATCACCAACTGGCCGACGTCAAACAGCCGCTGGAGATCCTGCGCACCATCCACTCGTTCGACCCCTGCATCGCCTGCGCGGTGCATTTGGCCGATCCCGTGACTGGGGAGCGGATCGAAGTCAAGGTTACCTGAGCGCGAAAGACTGCTAGACTTGATCTGCGGAAATTCCGCAATCTACAGAGGCAAGGTCGATGCGCGAGAACCTGATCATCGGTGGCCGGGGCCAGGTCACCCTCCCCGTGACCACCCGCAAACGGCTCGGTATCGGGCCGGGCGATGTGCTGACCCTGGAAGAGCGCAACGGCGAGGTGGTGCTGCGCCCCGCCGCGGTCATCGAGGTGCAGCACTACGATGACCAGCAGATCGCGCGGTGGGATAGCGAGGACCGGTTGGCCCCCGATGAGGAAGGGCAGATCAGGGCGCGGCTGACCGGGACGCCATGAGGCACCTGTTCCTCGACGCCAACTGCCTGTTCACCGCCGCTCACAACCCTGTCGGCAAGGCGTCACTGATCATCCGCCTGGGTGGCGAGGGGCATTGGCTGCTCTCGACCTCCGACTACGCCATCGAAGAGGCGCGGCGCAATCTCGCCCGCAAGTACCCTGACGCTCTGGCCGCCTTCACCGAGCAGCAGTCCGGATTGCGTGTCGTCGCGGGTACCAGGGTCGGAACCAACCCCTTGGCCTTACCCGAGAAGGACGCGCCGATCTTTGAGGCCGCCCGTCGGGCCGGCGCAAGCCACCTGCTGACCGGGGACTTGCAGCACTTCGGGCACTGGATGAACCGCGTGGATCAGACCGGCGGCATCCTCATCCAGACTGTGGCGGACTTTCTGGTCTCGCTTTGAGTTGTGGGGTGCGCGCAGTTGCCTGGCTTGGTAATCACCATGGGAAGCATGGCTCACCCGTCCCACAAGGACCCATCCTCCCAGGTATGGACCGGAATCCAGGGCAGCCCGTCGCTGTCGATCAGCGCGGCCAGCAGCCCGCACCACCCGACCAGCGGGCTGCCGAATGCCGTGACACAGCCCGCCACCAGCAACAGGGTACCGACCAAGGGCAGGCCCGAGACCAGGTGATAGCCCGCCAACGAGCCATGCCGACGGCGATAGCGCCAGGGGCGGCCATAGCCCAGATAGAGGTTCCAAAGCCCCAGCAGCGTGGCGCTGGCCGTCAAGACCAGACCGGCCGCCTCGCGCGCCGGTGAGGGTTCCCGCGGCCAGAGCGCGCAGGCGAGCGCGAGCAGGATCGGCGTCGCGCATAGACCGACGCCGATCGCTCGCCGGGCGAGGTGCTTGTTTCGTGTCATTGTTCGGGCTCTGTTGGTCTCTGAGTGCCGACTCGAGCGATCCGAATGTCGCCCGGTTCTGCGACAGTGATCTCCGGCGGCAAACGTCGGCTATTGCCCGTCGTGCCCCATCGGTGAAGCGCCTTCGGGTAAGATAGCTAACTACAATATGTGTTCCTGTTGCGTGTCCAGAACTTGCTGCGTGACTCCGATCTTGCGGTAGCGATCAGCGATCCGGCGCACGAGCAAATTCCATTCGGTTTCGCTCTCGTCAGAGAGTGCGTGCATCTCCGCCGTGGTCAGATCTAAGCGCTTCTTGCGCCGCCAGGAGATGTGGAAGGCCGGGGCGAAGCGCGGGTGCAGTTGCCAGGCATCACGGTGTGCGTCAGCGAGGGACTTCTGCTTATTTCCCGGTAGCCAGAGGAGTATCTCTTCGGCACGGCATTGGTGCAGGAGGCCCTGGATCTCCGCATCGAGTTCGTCGCTGATTACGAAATGATTGACCTCCGGCTCGGCCTGTCGTGGTCCGTTGTGTATGATTTCAAACAGGCGCCCCAGCCGATCGACCAGACGCACGATACGGGGCTCGGACTGTCCGCGGAGCTTTCGCAGATAGACTTCGGACGCATCGCAGATAGCGTCGCTCTGGAGCAGCGGATCGATTGGCATTCGGTGGTCCGGCACATCCGCCAACCAACGCTCCAGGATGGCATGACAGAGGTCCAAGGCAACGCGAATATTGCCACCGGCAACCCCGACGATATGAGGCACTCCAGTATAGAGCTTGCACCGCTCGCGCTGACGATAAAGGCTTCCCAGCCAGAACAGGGCGCCAATATGATAATTGTGGTACCAGGCGCGGGCTTTCGGGGTATCCCTGCGCATGGCATACAACACGTCGTCCGGCGCATTTCCTTGATTCAGCAATACGACCGCGACGGCCTGCCTGAGCAGGTTGGGCTCCTCGTCCATCCAGGTTGCGAAGCGCTCGGCGATTGGTTTGCCGTGCTCCTTCTCCAGAAAGACGCGCAACGGGATATTGCCCGCTCGCTCCGCCAATCGTTGGGCCTCTTCGGTTGGACTCAAGCCGGGGAATAGCTGGGTCGGATCGACGAGCCCGCGCCTCTCAAACCAAGGGGCACCTTTCAGGTGCCGCTGTATGACTTGAGCGACGTGGGCGGCGAAATCAGCAAGCTCGATATCCTCGTCCAGGTGATAGGCCCGGAAGTCGTGTGTGACTTCGATGGGCCGACCTTCGGCGAGGGTTTGGTAGTCCCGTATCCCCTCATTGCGGACAAGGAGCTTATAGGTGACCCTGTTCGATTCCTTGACCTGCTTTACGCGCGTATTGACCACGCGTTGCTGACAGGGGGATAAATTCTCGTACTCGTCGATGAAGACGACAAATAGATGTTCGGTTCCGAACCGGCCGTCTTGCAGTAGCTCATGTACCAGCACCTGCATGATTAAATTGCCCTGAACTACGTAGGGCTCTGGCTCACGAAGTGGATTGTTGACGTAACGGCGTATCTCCGCCAGTCTATCCTCGATAGCCTCCGCGAAGCTGACATGATCGAACCGTGGGATTGTGATCCCGATCTCACGGGCCAGAGAGCGAAAGATACGCTCCTCATCCCCCCAAGCGCTGATCCCGCCCAGTTCGTCGAGTGCCGCCAATGCCTTACGGACCACGAGCAGGTCCAAGAACTGGCTGAACATCCTTGTATAGACATCTTCCCGCTCTTGGTCGGAGGTCACGAAGGCGTTCAAGAGATCGATGTCCAGGCGAAACCAGAGGCCGATCCGCTCGATGCTCGCGGGGCCCAGCGGGCGCCCGCTTTTCTTAAGCAAATACTTTTGGGTTTCGTAAGAGAACCAACGCGCCAGGGTCGTCTTGCCAGTTCCCCGCGAGCCAAACACGACCGTCGGCATGAACTGCGTCAGGTGCGCCATCAGGTTGCCGCCCGGATCCACGAAATGATTGACGATCTCGGCGGGTGGCCAGTATTCGATCCGTGCCCGCTGGAAGGGATTGCCAGGTTTCGGCTCCAGCGCGGCGGTAGCAATATTGCTTTCCGGTTGGTCGAGCGCAGCTAAAAGCCGACCGATCTGCTGAACATAGCGTGATCCGCTCTGCCGCGGATCTGGCGACTCGGCGACGAGAATCGTCTCTTCAAGCGCAAGCCTCGGTACATACGGCAATTCGGCCACCCAACTCACAAGGTGCGGATAGCGATCACGTATCGCGACGAGTCGCTGGGCAATTTCCCGCTCGCTGAGTAACTCATAAGGCAGAGGCGACAGGGCAAGCAGTATCCGCTTGTCGCCGTAGCGCTCGCGATTCTGCGGCGCTGCCAGAGTACGTAGCGCCAGATCGGTACCTTCCAGATTCTGGTGGTTGAGGCTGCTCAGGCAGACGACGGTATCGGCCAGGGAAAGGGTTGACACATAGAAGACATCGCTGAGGCCGGTGCGCGAGTCGATCAGGACATCGTCGAAATCCTCTCTGCGCAGGCGCCAACGCAGTTCTTGGAGAACCGCCTCCCCTTGGTCCTCGAAGAATCCATCCCAGTCCCAACCGGCAAGGGCTGCCTGATAGGCTTCGTCGACTTCGCCGCTGCCTGCGGGCAACAACCAGACGGATCCCAGGGGGGTTGCCTTCGGAGTTGGCTTCGCAGATGTGTCGTCGGGATCCTCTGCGGTATCGTCATTTGAATCGTCTGAGGAATCGAAGAGGGTGCTTCTGCGAATGTACCGATTCAGATCCCATTCAAAGACGGGCGGCTCTTCGTCAGTCTGATGGGCGGCCTGGTGTGCGCGGTAGTCGGTCAGCAGGTCCAGAATGCCGCGAATCGGTGTACCGGGCAGATAGCTCCCGTGGAACAGACTTGTCTGGTGCTGTCCCGGGGCCTCCAGATCCAGATCGAGGATCAGAACCTTGCGCCCCTGCCAGGCCAGCAGGCAGGCCAGGTTGGCGAGTGCCAGGCTACGACCGACCCCACCCTTGTAGGAGTAAAAGACAATGAATCGGGTTTCGGTGGTCATGCTGCTTTGCGCCAGACCGATTGGTACCGCTTGGGGGACTCGAACGGTTTGTTGGGTGTTACGATTGGACCGTCAGCCTTGGTCTGTACGCGGTTCTCCCGCATTAGGTCGCTTAGCGCCCGTTGACTGGGCTCGGTCCATGGCAGATTGTGCCAATCGGCCAGGAGTTGCTGAAGTTGCGCCCAGGATCTGTCTGGGGTGCGGACCTGTCTGGTCTTCGCCAGGCTCTCGCCGACGGTCTGAACCAATTGATACTCGGCGTCCTGATCGCCGCCTGCAAGCTGCCAGTGCCCGAGCAGGGTGGTACGTAGCATCGCGACGGGAAAGGTCGGGCTATGCAGGGCGTCGCGGAGCAGGCAGCACCACAATTCTCGGTCAAGCACACCCGCGCCGTCCACGGCGCGGACCAGTGCCAGGTATTTGGCGTCGCCAGGCGGCGCCTGGCGCAGGATCGATCCCAGATTATCCCGCCAAAAGGCCGGGTTCGGACGCGCCTCCCAAACCAGCAGCCAGAGCAATGCGTGGGCGCCCACCAGCAGCCGTTCCGTCTTGTCCCATTGGAAGCCGTCGCTGTCTGCGGGCAGAAAACCCAGATAGTTGATGGCGCTTCCTGGGCAACCGAGGCGCCAAGCCATAGTGACGATGCGCCTGAACGGCTCATGGTCGCCGCTCTGCCATGCCGTGCGCGCAATCTCTAACACCGCATCCCAGAACCAGGACAGTTGCTCGGCCGTGAAGACCGGATCACCGACCAGCGAAATCAGGACATCCTCGAAGTCCTCGATTCCGTGGTACTGGTCGATGGGCGGGGGCGCCCGTTCGGCATCGCCATGCAGCCTGGCATCAAGGTATGCCCACATGATTTTAGGGTTTTTAAGCCGCTGAGTAAGCGATTGGATCGGCGCAGTCATCATGACTCAGTTCGGTGGCTGGCTCGGCGTGCCGCGGTTCTGTTCAATGCGATTTTTGTGGTAGTCCCAGAAGGTTGGAGCCGGTTCCGCGGGCACGTCGGCGGGCACGATCAGCAGTACGTCGAGAACGGGTCCGACGTGCTCCCCCTTCGCCACCCACTCCTGGTATCCGCGCTCGCCGGAGGTCAGCGATCGGGTCCAGCCATGATCTTGCGCGTCGAGTGCCGCATCGAAATACCAGGCGAGATCCGCATCTGCCCAAGTTGGCTTGCGGCGCTCGGCGATCTCAATGTCGAACAGCAGGTAGCGGGTGCCTGGGGGTTCTCCAAGTGCGTAGATCAGACCGAGGTCCATCATGAGCCGACTCGGATCCGCCAGATCGTCGGCCGTCCTGAGGTAGGCCCAGAGCAAGGGACGCTGTGCGAATTCGCCCTTGCAAAGATCGTCGAACAGGGCGCCCCGCTGGGCAGCCGGGAGGCGCGGGTCTGCCAGAATCCGCAGATCCGCGGGCGTTGCGCCCCGCGCTATGGTCCTCTCGGCAGACTCGAAACGGCCGAGGCGGCTCGTGCCGCGCAACCACCGGCAGGGCAATGCGCAGTCGACAAACGGCGGTCGGCCACCCGTGGCCAAGCGTCCGGGGGAGTCCTGGTTGGCGTCGAGGCCAGGCCAGAGGGGGTGGTCGCCGAGACACTGCTTTAACTGCGCACTGGAATTGCAGTAATTCTCGTAGAACAGAGCTTGTTTGATCGTTCGCGGGTCCAAGAGATCGCCCTGCTCGTGAGCCACTCGGATCAGGTCCAAAAAGGTGTTGCCCACCCGCGCTCTCCCTGTTGGTTAGGGTCGTACAATGTTAGCCGATTTCGGACGCGGACGCCGATCTGCCTTCCTGCTCGGTCCTCCTCGTCCTGGTTGCACAGGTCGCCCTGCCCATCCCGCTTGGTGGGGGCGAGTGCCGGGTCTGGGGCGGCATCGGCGGTGCGTTGTTCCCGCGGACAGGCGGCCGCCACCTCAGTAATACTGCCTGATATATCCATAGGCTTTCTCAAACAATTCCTTGTCGCTATGCAGCCGGTACTTGAACAGGGCGCCGCGCAGGGCCTTCTTCACCTCGCGCTCACCGGCACTGGTCTGCTGCCAGCCGGGGAAGCGCACGATGCGCACGATCTGGTCGAGATCGTCGTGGATGGTTCCGACGCGGACGTGCTCATGGATGAGCGCGATGGTCTTCTCACCCAGCACATGCCAGAGCAAGGCCCCCTGACCGGTGGACGGCTTGAGCGACTCGTAGACCTGTGACAGCCAGCGGTAGTCCTCACTGAAGGGGGCCAGCAGCGGGGCGGGTGACAGGGCCTCCCAGAGCCGGCTGACCACGCTGTAGTCGGCCGCGAAGGCGTCGCGCATGGCGTTGTTCGGCACACAGTCCTGGGCCGCGATCAGCCCCTCGTACCCACCCAGGCCGCGATCCACACCAGGAAACCAGGCGAGGCATTTTTGCATGGCCCCGGGCAACTGATCCCAGAGCGCCGCGATGTTGCTGACGACGCGCTGCAAGCCGTCCTCATCGAAGGTGAGTGCCTGCGCCAGGTCGTCGAACACGCCCAGGTAGTCGACGATCAGCCCATGGGTCTTGGTGCCGCCATAGGGGCGGTTGGTGCGGCAGATCGCCTGCAACAGGGTGTGATCGCGCAGCGGCTTGTCCAGATACAGCGCCTGGAGGATCGGCGCATCGAAGCCGGTCAAGAGCTTCGCGGTCACGATCAGGATCTTGAGCGGGTCCTGGGGGTCACGGAAGCGCTCCAGCAGGGCCGCTTCCGTGTCGCGGTCACGCCGGTACGGCTTGTAGCCCGCGTCTTCCTTGTCCTTACCCGCTACCGAGATGACCACCGTGCTCGCGTCCGCGCTCAGGTGCTGGTCCAGCGCCGCCTTATAGAGCAGGCAGCACTCCTGGTCGAAGGTCACGACCATGCCCTTGAACCCATTGGGCTCGACCGTGTTGCGGTAATGCCTGGCGATGTCCGCGCAGATGGCCCTGATCCGCTCCGGCGCCTTGACCAGCACCGCCATCCGCGAGGCGGCCTTGCCGAGGCTGTCCCGGTCCAGGTCCGACAGGTTGCCGGTGAGCGTGGCGAAGGCCTGATCGAGCGCCTCCTTGGCGATATGCAAGTCAAGGCGGCGCGGCTCGAAGTGCAGCGGCAGGGTGGCCCCGTCGCGGATGGAGGTCTCGAAGCTGTAACGACTCAGATAGCCGTGCGCGTCCTGCGCGGCGCCGAAGGCATAGAAGGTATTGCGGTCGCGCCGGTTGATCGGCGTGCCGGTCAGGCCGAACAGAAAGGCATTGGGCAGGGCCGCGCGCATCGCGAGCCCCAGGTCGCCCTCCTGGGTGCGGTGCGCCTCATCGACCAGCGCGATGATCGTGTGCCCCGCATTGAGCACCCCGTCCGCCTCGCCGAATTTGAAGATGGTGGTGATGATGATCTTGCGCGTATCCTGGGTGAGCAGGCGCTGGAGCTCGGCGCGCGAATCGGCCTTGACCAGATTCGGAATGTCCGAGGCAAGGAAGGTGGCGCTGAGCTGCGTATCGAGATCGATGCGGTCAACCACGATCAGCACCGTCGGGTTCTTCAACCGCGGGTGCATCCGTAGCTTTTGTGCGGCGAAGACCATCAGCAGCGACTTGCCGGAGCCCTGGAAATGCCACAGGAGCCCCTTCTTCGGGAAGCCGGCGAGCACCCGCGCGACGATCCGGTTCGCCCCGTCGTATTGCTGATAGCGGCAGACGAGCTTCAGCCGCCGCTTCTTGCTGTCGGTGGCGAACAGGGTGAAGTTCGCCAGGATATCGAGCAGGGTGGCCGGGGCCAGCAGCCCGGTGACCGCGTCTTCCAGGTCGCTCAGGCCCGTGGGCGCGGCGTCCTCATCCATCCGCCAGGGACCCCATAGAGCGATCGGCATCTGGATGGCGCCGAAGCGCAGTTCCTTGCCCTCGGTCGCCACGCTGAAGACATTGCAGACAAAGAGTTCGGGGACGTATTTTTCATAGTCGTCATGGACCTGGAGCGCGGCGTCGACCCAGGTAACCGCTGGCCGCACCGGGGTCTTGGTCTCGATCAGGACCAGCGGGAAGCCATTGATCAGCAGCATTGCATCCGCGCGCCGCTCGGCCGGGCCGGCGCGGAACAGGTACTGAGTGGTGACGACGTACTGATTGTTCTCCGGGTCATCGAAGTCGATCAGGCGCACCGTGACGTGTTCATGGTTAGGCCCGAACGGCATCGAGCGCTCGCCGCGCAGCCAGGCGGTGAACTCCTCATTGCACTTCACCAACCCATCGCTGCGCACGCTGAGGACGATCGCGCGCAGCTTGTACAGCACCTCATCGGCACGCTCCGGCCGGGCGGCGATCTCCGGGTTGAGCCGGATCAGCGCGGCGCGGACCTGGGCCTCGACAAAAACGTCCTGCGGTTGCCTTGGCAGGTCAGCGGCGGCCACCGGCTGCCACCCCAAAGGAGCCCGGGCGTCCCGCCCGGGTGGGTGGAGCCCGGCACGATAGCCCCCGGCCGCATCCCGGACCGCGTTCCGCGCGATCGGCCGGGCGAGCAGCTCGCAGAGGTAGGCCTCGATGGTGTTGGATTCATTGAAGGTCATCGGTGAAATCCTCTCACGGAGACACGGCGCAAGACAAAACAGAAGAATGGACTCACGCCAAGTCACTAAAGCACGACAAGAAAATGACAATCGCGCGGTGAAGCCAGATGACGTCGCGCAAGCGGTGCTGGGGACACCGCTCGAGCGCACCGAAGTCAGCCCCCGGCCGACGTGGCGGCTGAGGGCCGGGACGCTTCATTGTCAAAAAACAACCGACTGGTTCGGCACTCTGAGCATTCGCGAAAGAACTTGCTGCCGTCTTTGCGGAGACGCTCACGATGGCCGTCTATCCCGCAATTCAGTTTAATCGGGCTATTTCCAGCGCAGCTCGCGCACTTGAAATAGTAGCCATACTTGCCATACTGGATAGTAACCTGGTTGCTTCCGCAGGCACGACACAGGAATAGGTTCCCAGGCTGCGGATCAACAGCCTTTGGCGGCATCAGTTCTTGCGCCGGCAGTTTATCGGGTTGAACCCGATGGTTATTGGGATCGACCCCGAACTTGCTTGCAGCATTGGTGTGCGCGGGTTGATGAAGTGCCACGAGTCGTTGCCCGATCTCCAGCACCGTTTCAGCGGAAACAATCTTTGCGACACCACCAAAAACGCCAAGCACCGAGATACCGTTGACGTATTTGTCCCATGCACCCTTCAAACCATCGGCTTTGATGACTCTACTCGTATCGAACTTTTTCGGACGATCAATGCGTGCGCTGGGTGATACCAAGATGTAGGAGTGAAAGCTCGGCGTCAGACGCACGCCGAGGCGTGAGGGCATTTCGATCGTGCGAAACACATCCCGAAGCACTTGGATATGGCGTTCGTTCTGAGTAAGAGGAGAGGCCATACCCTCATAGCTTTTCTGAAAATCGTTCCACCGCAGAAACTCGCCTTCCTCAGTGATTTTTAATCCAGCATGAAAGTGCTTACTTTCCAGCACCAGAACATCCAGCACGCGATTGATCATGAGATGATCAATTTGCGCTACCCGACCGGCAATCTCTAATCGTAGATCATGGATCACTACCGTGCTTTTCGACTTCGCATAATCGAAGTCAATCAGATAAGCAGACTCACGCTCCCCTTTGATGCCAGCACGGAGCATGCGAATCTCGCGTTCGACTCTTGCCCTGACTGAGGAAGACTCAGATGCCGCGATCCGTTCCAGCTCGACGATGGCTTCATCTTTGTTATCGATGCCCTTTAGGATCACCAGTTACCCCCGGCGTGATGTTTCGGCGATTTACGATGCGTCTCTGCGTCAGTCACTTCCGGATTATCTCACGCACAGGCGCAGAGACGCAGAAGGAAGAACGGAAATCCTGTACGTCGGGTTCAGCGCCCGTCGCGCAGGGCCTCGTTCAGGAACAGGCGCTTGACGCGCGCCGTGACCCGACATCCCGCCTCGCGGCGGAGTAATGCTACCCTAACCCGGCCCAGTGCAGTGCCGTCACTGGGAGCGCCGCACCCCAGTGCGGCGCAGCCTATCCGCAGCACGCAAGGCCGCGTTCGCCCGCGAGGCCGCGCCGCACTGGGGTGCGGCGCTCCCAGGCGGCTGCGCGCGTGCCTTCGCCGGTGCGGGGTGGCCGGAATTATGATAACTGTCGGTGCCGGCTTTGAGCATAACCGCGGCCATCGCGTGAGCTGCGAGGTCGTCGGTCCGCACAGCGGACCCTACGGGCGCCAAGCCGTAGGGTCCGCTGTGCGGACCAAGCGCCGCCGGCCGCAACGATGGCCCCAGGCCGACCGGCTCTCCACCCGGAAAGTGGGGAGCAAGATCAGCGCCGGGGATGACTCACGCCAAGGCGCCAAGCTCGCCAAGAAAAGAAACGCGGTATTGATACGATCGGTTTCGCCCGGCAGGCCGATAGTCGGACGCCGACCCCGCATTGACGATCCTTGGCGAGCTTGGCGTGACAACTCTTTCTGGCTCCAACGCTGGAGCGTGGGAGCCAGATGAAAATCACCCGCTATCAACCTCCGGTGCGATCGTATCGTCAATAAGGATCGAGCGAACAAGTAGCGTATTCGCCAGTCGCCGGGTAAGGTCGCCTCGGCACTGTTCAAATTGATCGTAAAAATTTGCGATCTCATCTTGAACATGCAGCTTTGGAACAGGGATAATGATTGACTCGCAGTTTTCCTTGTTCAAATAAGGTACGAGCGTTTCGGCGGCTCGCGATAACATCTGTCGCTTCTGCGCTCGCAAGGCGTAAACAAGATAGTCCGGCCTGAGATATCTACGGTCAGCTTGAAATGCGTGTAGCTGCTGATTAAAGCTCACGGCCACTTGCGTTATGGCAACCAGCCCGATAGCTCGAATACACGCTATCAGCACTGTCCCTGGCGGGACAATTCTCGCTCCACAAGAAGCTAATTCTTTTATCGCAATGCGGGCGGCCGGAGTGTCGTTGCCGATCACTGTTCCGCTGATGTCTGGAATCGTTACCCATGGCAGCACATCACTTGTATGCGGTTTGCTTGCAAAGCGTGGCTTCTTTCGGCCTGGAACAATGCAATCAGAGACATTGCGCATTGGCATGAGTGGAGTGGTACGAATTGATGAAGTTGAATTTTCTAAGCTCGGCGCCCTCCCGGCAAGTGCATTGACAGACATTAGTTCAATCAAAGAAGCGGTTTCAGTGCGGTCCAATGTATCAATGGTGTCTCTCAGTGCAGATACGGTCGTATCTGTAGCCCTCAGCGGTCTGATGATTCTGGCTTGCTCGTCCAGTGGCGGCAGTCGTAACTTGTACTCTGCGAGACTCGTCCAATTAGTCCGCGGCGACAAAGACCCCGCCGAGGTCGCCACAGCATGTTCAAAGAACCCATCCGTCTGGCAAATGAACGGCAGCAATTCAGGCAGCAGCAGATTCGGGTCTCTGGACTCCAGTACATAGATGTCGCCGGAACAGATACCATCGAAGTCCGCGAGCGCGACCTTGCGCTGATAGGCGCGGCGCTTGCCGAACAGCACCTGCCCCGGTCGGAAGCGATTGGTGAAGGTGGTCCCGTCGGCGATCTCGCCCCAGGAGCGGATACGCAGGTCGCCGGGCTCGAGGTGCTCCAGGCCCACGTAGCGGTCCAGCCCATCGGCCGCCGGGTCCTTGCTCGTCTCCAGGTTCAGCTTGACGACATCGCCGAACCTGACACGTCTCCACCCCGCCTTCAACCCCTCAGTCATGCCCGGCCTCCGGAGAACCGGCCAGCACCAGGTACGCCTGGTGCGGATGCTTGGCGCTTTCGGGGTAGCGCAGGGCGAGGTGCCCGTCGCGCACCATCGGGACCAGGTGTTTGTTGCGCAGATAGTGACGGTCTTTCTTGAGCAAGGTTGCAAGCTGCTCGCCGGTTAGGGGCTGCCAGGCACAGAGGCGAATAATCAAGTGGTGCAATGTCTTATGATCGAGGCGGCCAGCCTGCTCGGCCAGCAAGGTTGCAAGCTCGGGGGGAAAGGTTGCAAGCTCGGGGAGAAAGGTTGCAAGCTCAAGGTTGCAACCTTGGACAGGGGGGCGGCCAGCTTGGACCGGTGCGGGCTCGGACTTGAAGCGGCAATCGAAGCCCCGCAGCACATGTAGAGCGGGGGTCTTGGAGCCGAGGTCTTCGACATAGACGTTTACCGACATTTCATGTCTCCGCCGATTGTCGATTCCATAACGGATGCTCCACCCAGCCCTCCGGCAACCCCATCGCGACGCGGCTGGCGGTGCCCAGGTCCGCCGTCTCGATCAGCGCGGAGACCCGCCGTTGCCAGTGCCCGCCCCCCCTGTGGTGCGCCATCATTTGCCGTAGCACCAGCAGTACGGCGAAGACGCGCCGATTGGTCGGGGTCATCGGCGGGCACCAGCGGGGGTCGCGGCGCGGTAGCTCCGGCGCAATGGCCAGTTCCCGATTCCACAGACGGGCGTGGTGCGCGCAGATGTTACGCACATAGGCGAGGGCATGCAGCCAGGAGCGTAGCACGTCGTGGTGAACGCAGTAATCCGCGGCGATCGAGCGCTGTTCGTCTGCGCGCATGCCCGCGTATAGCCGCGACAGGGAGCCGAAGGGCAAAGTCTCGGTCGCCATCCACAGTGGCAAGTCGGGAAAACCGTCATACTTGCGCCGGAAGTGCTGCACGAACTCTTCGCGGGACTGTTGAGCCTCAATGTGGGCTTTGGCGAGCCACTGCTTATGGTCGAAGTTGGCGCGGAAGTTGGCCGGATTGCAGTGCCCATAAGGACCGAAGGCATGGCAGAGGGTATAGGTCATCGCGGTTCGCAACGCGATCTCAATCCGCTCGATGGAGTCCATAACCTGCAACCGCAGGTGGCGATCCAATTCGTACAGGCGCACGACGGTCTCAAGGTATGTGCCCGGCTCGAAGGTGTCGTCGTGTCGCTTGAACGGGTGCCAGTAGGCGCTGAGCCGGTAGTAGCTGATCCGCGCCAGGGTGTGGACGGCTGAAGCGTGATCCGCGAAGATCAGGCCGCGGGAGGCAAGCAGATCGATCTGCGCATCGAAGGTCAGGGCCTGCTTCAGGTACCGCATGCGCCCTCTCGGAGTTGTCTTGTGTGCGCCGGGCAAAAAAAACCCGCCATGGTTGCGCTGCCCGGTCGAAACCGGGCAAGCGTGGCGGGTGTGTTAGCAGCATTATAGTGCTTTTCTCGGTCAACAACAAAGCCCCGCGCACTGCCCCGGCGGGATTTCTCGCCGACGGCCTGAATGCCTTCCCGCAAGGCGACAGGTATCCCCACAAGCACTTGTGGGGATGTTGCTCTGAACTTGTGGGGATTCTACGAATCCCCACAAGTCGGCAGGGTGCCATCGTCTGCTCTGTCGGCAGGTTCGCGCGGCGCCGCTCCCTGCAAAGCCGCGCGATATTGGGCCTCGCGGGTGAGCCAAAACCGGGAGGTGCCGCCGAAGACCAGATCCAGACGCCCGGCCGTCTCGGCGGTGATGGCGGCGCGCCCCTCGAGCAGGTCATGAACGTACTCGGGGGTGAAACCCGCACGCTCGGCAAGCTCGGCCTGGGTCCAATGACGCTCGTCCAAGAGATCGGCGATGGTCTCGCCCGGGGGCGAGACCCAGTCCGGTGCAAACGCCTGTCGTTGTTCAGTCATGGCTTTGTGAACCCTCTTTTCGGTTCAACCCGTCCAGCGTCTCGACCAGCGCATCCATCTGTTTCCAGAAGCCCTCGCCCTCCGCCTCCCAATCCGCCCACACCGCCGCCAGCCCGCGCCCATCCGGCACCGCGCCGTTCCCAGGCTTCGCCCGCTTGACGTAGAGCGGGATGGACAAGCTGTACTCGGTGGCCGCGACCGCCGCGCGCGTGGCGACCGCGGCGAAGCCGGGCAGCTCGCCAAAGGTCTGATAGGCGTCGGCGATGCGCCGCTGGTGCTCGGGTTTGAGGAAGCTGTAGGCGCGCTCGCGGGTGATCGCCTCCAGGGCGTCGATGAACAGGATGCGGCCCTGATGCGCCGGCGGTTTGCAGGTGCGGCAGAGGACGACGCAGGCCTCCATCGGGGAGTTGAAGAACAGGTTGGGGCCGAGCCCCAGCACGCAGTCGATGAGATCCGCCTCGATCAGCTTGCGCCGCATCGCGGCCTCTTCCTTGCGGAACAGGACGCCGTGCGGAAAGAGGATGGCGCAGCGCCCGGTCCGCGGGTCCAGGCTCTTGAGGATATGCTGAAAAAAGGCATAGTCGGCGCGGCCCTGGGGCGGGGTGCCGAGAAAGTTCCGGCCCCAGGGGTCCGACTGCCAGGCGTCGCGACTCCACTGCTTGATCGAATATGGCGGATTGGCGAGTACCACATCGAAGGTGCGCAGCCGGTCGGCGTCCGTGAAGCGCGGTTCGGCCAGGGTGTCGCCGCGCTGGATGTCGAAGTCCTCGACCCCGTGCAGGACCAGGTTCATGCGGGCGATGGAGGCGGTCATGTGGTTGCGCTCCTGCCCGTAGAGGCGCAGCGTGCGCGGCTCGCCCCCGGCGCGCTTCACCTGCGCCAGCGCCGAGAGCAACATGCCGCCGGTGCCGCAGGTCGGGTCATAGATGCGCTCGCCGGGCTGGGGCTTGAGCATCTGCGTCATCAGGTGGACGACGGTGCGGTTGGTGTAGAACTCCTGCGCGGTGTGGCCGCCGTCGTCGGCGAATTTGCCGATCAGGTATTCGTAGGCGTCGCCCAGCGTGTCCTCGGGGACCTTGGCGGTGGAGAGGGTCTGACCGGCGAAGTGCTCCAGCAGGTCCTTGAGCGTGCCGTCGGGCAGGCGCTCTTTGTTGGTCCAGGGGGCGTCGCCGAAGATGCCGTCGAAGCGCCCCGGGTTGGCGGCCTCGATGGCGCGCATGGCGTCTTGCAGTGCGCGGCCCAGGTCCCGGGCGACGGTGCGCACCTGGTCCCAGTGGGCGCCCGCGGGGATCACGAAGCGCTCGTCGGCCTGCGCACGGGCGAGCACCGCATCGTCGGCGTATAGGTCGCGAGCGCCTCATAGTCCTCGTCCCAGACATCCGACAGGCGCTTGTAGAACACCAGCGGGAAGATGAACTGCTTGTAGTCGCCGGCATCGATGAGGCCGCGCAGGATGGTGGCGGCGCCCCATAAATAGCTTTCCAGTTGCGGGAGGGTGAGGCGGTCAGGCATCGGGGTATTCCAATCGTCGTCTGGGTGGTCGGCGATGCTACGTTTGCGGCGGCGCCAGGTCCGCACAGCGGACCCTACCGGCGCCCGTCGGGTCCGCTGTGCGGACCAACGACCTCGCCCCCAGTGCGAGGCCCGGAAGGATCATCGGGGCCGGCGTCCCCCGGTCGATCATCGACCCCGCTCCTTGAGCCATCCGCCTTCCTCCATCTCCCGCCGCAGTGCCGCCTCCGCCTCCCGGCACCGCTCCAACGCGGCCTTGAAGTCGGCCACCGCCTCCGCCAGCGGCGGGATGTCGCGCCCGATCGGCGGCAGCACATAGCGCGAGATGTTGAGCGTCCAGCCTTCCCGCTCGATCGCGTCGAGCCCGACCACGCGGGCCAGGTCCCCGGCATCCTCGAAGTTCTGATAGCAGCCGAGGATCCGGTCGGCGTGCGCGGGCTCCAGATGATTCTGGGCGCGGTCCTTGCGAAACAGGCCTGAGGCATCGACGATCAGCACCCGCCCGGCGCTTTCGGGGGGCTTGTGCAGGCGCAGGACCAGGATGCAGGCGGCGAGCCCGGTGCCGTAGAACAGGTTCGGCGCGAGCCCAATCACCGCCTCGATCAGGTCCTGCTCCAGCAGGTGTTGGCGGATTCGGCCCTCGATACCGCCGCGAAAGAGCGCCCCCTGGGGCAGCACCACGGCCATGCTGCCGTGGGGCGCGGCCATCGACTTGACCATGTGCTGGACCCAGGCAAAGTCGCCGGAACTGTCGGTGGGCACGCCGGCGAAGGCGCGTCCCCAGGGGTCATTCTCCCAGACCTCGCGGCCCCATTTTTCGAGCGAAAAGGGCGGATTGGCGAACACGATATCGAAGCTTGCCGAAGAAGGTCCGCCGGTCGCCGCCCTGGGCGCGCACATGCTCGACCGCGGCCAACAACATGCCGCCGGTGCCGCAGGCGGGGTCGTAGACCGTCTCGCCCTCCTGGGGGTCGAGGATCTCGATCATCAGCCGCACGACACTGCGCGGGGTGTAGAACTCGCCGGCCTTCTTCTTGGTGGCGTCGGCAAAGGTCTTGATCAGATACTCGTAGGCATCGCCGATGATATCGTTGCGCACCCGCTGGTTGCCGAGCGGCAGGGCGGAGAAGTGCTCCACCAGGTCCTTGAGCAGGGCGTCGGGGAGCCGATCCTTGTTGCCCCATTGACCGTCGCCGAAGACGCCGTACAGATGCGCCTGATTGGCCCGCTCGATGCCGCGCATGGCGTTCGCGATGGCGGCGCCGACATTGGCCGCCGTCTCGCGCACGAGGTTCCAGTGGCAGCCGTCCGGCACCTGGAAGCGGTGCTCATCGGCGAAGTCTTCGCCGTAGATCTGCACCATCGCGGCGTGTTCCTCATCCCAGCAGTCGCAGATGCGCTTGAAGAACAAGAGCGGCAGGATATAGCTCTTCCAGTCGGTGCGGTCGAGCGGGCTGCCGCGCAGGATGTTGGCCGCGCCCCACAGATGGGATTCGAGTTGTTGGAGCTTGACGTCAGGCGGCGGGGTGGTTTGCGGTTGCATCCGGGATGGGGTCTGCTTTGTTGTCGTCGGGTGCCGAGGCTTGGTCGCTGGGCGCGTGCGCTCGTCGTTCGGCGATCCGGGCTTGATCGTCAGCGCGATCATCGGCCTCATTCGACCCCTGTATCGCCTGCGGCGGGTATCTGGCCGATCCCGCGCCCGGGGATCAGATCGAAGTCAAGTTCACCTGAACTCAGGGGAGATTAAGGGTCGGCAATTCAACGGGAAGACGACACGGAACTTGCTAGATATGAAGGACCTGTTGCCCTCGTTACCAAGCGGAGCTTGGTCACAAAGAAGAAAGCCGGAGGTCTAGACTTCAGCCATCGGCCGCATGGTCCTGTCCTGAGACCGCCCAATAAACGTTCCATTTCGGCCCCGTCCCTAACGCCGCCAAGCGGCAGGGATGGGGCCTTGAAGGGCCTCCGGCGCTTACTCAAGAACGATGTCGTCCAGATAGAAGGTGACGGCCTTACCTTCGTTATAGTCTGCGCTGGCGACCCAGGCGAAGGCGCCGATGACGCTGCTCAAATCCAGGCTGGCAAGGGGTATCTGATACTGTTTCCATTCTTTTCCTAACTCCACTCGACCGATGGTGGCAGTATACGAATCGCGGTACTGTTTGCCTTCGCCAGCGACGCCGCCGCTCTTGAATTCAACGACCTCATGTCCAGTCTGTCCTCGTGCCCAGAAGGTTATCTTCGACAAGCCGGATCCCGCGTAGCTATTTCCGGGCTTTTGACCCCAGTTGTCGGGCTGATTCTGCCAGTAAATACCCGCCCACGACTTTGGTCCGAACGTATAGGTTACTTTGATTGAGGTCGGGGCCGAATGAGGATTAGCGGCATCTTTTCCAGAAAACTCAACGTACTTGCGCCCGAATTCCCCGTCCCCCATCCAGCCCGATGGCGTAAAGACATTCTGAATATTGACTGGGGTGTTTGCGGTCCTATTCTCCGGTTTGGTCTGTAACTGAGCGTCGCTCAACGATTCGCCCCATCCGGGTTGGTTTAGAATCAGAAGCATGGTGCTCGCGACAATTGAAGCGCCTCGCTTGATCATTTCTTTTCTCCAGGTATTCGTTTGTGAAACCCAAGCCGATAAACTAGACAGGGTTCTTGCTTACTGGGCGGGCGAGCAACGCGCGTTGACCGCCGATGTATCGGAGGGTGTGCCGAATTTTGTTGCGAAATCGGCAATGCGATCACACTCGTCTTTCCGCTCTATTCCCTTAGGAAAACGCGAAAGCGCGTCGAGTGCTGCGGCAATATTGTAAACGTGGAGCGCTTGATCTATTTGTTTGCTAAACTTTTCAATATCAGCCGGGGGTGGCGACTGATTAATACTGTCGTTTACGAAAATCACCGCGATCGCTGTGAAAGCAATTGCAGCAACGGCCTTGCGATGCCGCAGAAACAGGGCCCATAGATGAGCAAATGAACGCGCGACACGAAACCACGCATCGCCGAGCCGGGGTGGGGTCGGGGCGTGCTTCGGGACCGGTCGATTGGAATCGTGCGGCTCTACGGCCGACACTTCCTTTAGGGCGCGGTCCACCGGGTTTCGCTTGGAGACGACTGGATTAGACGGGATGTCTTGCGGCGGATCGCGGCTCGAACGGTCCAGGCACTGGTTCGCCCAACCAACCAGTTGGCTAAGTTCGGCTTGGTTGAAATCTGCGCCGTTTGCGAAAAGTTTGAACATGCGCCAAGCGCGCAGTCCCACCGGGATATCATTGTTGTCGCCGTTATGGAGGAAGGCCAGGCGAATGTGGGGGTTGTTGCCCGCCGCGTCGTAGATGTCTTGCCGGAACAGGTGCGCCTCGCATGCCGCTCCGCAGCCGTCGGAACCCGGGGCAGTCCCGTTGTAGGCGGCGAACCACCCCGCGGAGCCGATGACGAGCACGCACGCGGACTTGTTCGCAGAGTCGTCGCACCACTTGGGCCAGCCCTCGTTCGGGCCGCCGAGCCGGTGTTCCACCAGGAATTGATCTAGGGCTACTTCAAGCCCCGCCCCGCGCAGCAGTTCACCCAGCCGGCGCACCCTCGCGGCGTGCTCCTCGCTCTCGTGTCGGTAGCTGATGAAGACCTGTTTGAGCGTTCTGCCGCTCACCATGGATCCCCGAGGGTTGCGATTGCCGCTAATCATGCCAGAAACAATGTAGTTTGCAAAACACTTTCGACTTCTGGGCTTCCCTGGCCATTCCAGCCGCTCGCTCATGCTCGCTGGCATGTCCCCGTAGGAGCGGTGTCCCGCCACGATTGGAGGCCGCTCTGCCGATAGGCGATCGTTAGCCTGGAAGGCCGCGCGGCGAGACGCCGATCCCAGGGGTCAGGGCGGTGGGGTCAGGCCGCAGGGCAATCGCATCAGATAATTAGCAATTACTGTTAGACGAAACACGAGGATCACGTGACAATCCACTGACTTTTCTGTCTTGTGGAGTGGCGACGATGTGCGAAACAACCCTGGATCGGTCGCT
>Ga0247840_10001310_pt1 | contig 49320 bp, 29 predicted proteins | sample LaCruzMarch2015__FD_192404 | JGI IMG/M metagenome (GOLD analysis project Ga0247840, IMG submission 192404) | Freshwater microbial communities from meromictic Lake La Cruz, Castile-La Mancha, Spain - LaCruzMarch2015_17m | ecosystem: Environmental > Aquatic > Freshwater > Lake | place: Spain... | reverse complement strand
CATGCGAGCAATATCTTTTATACGTAAGTTGGAATTGTCGTTTTTCATGCATTTATAGTAACAAACCGTGTACGCACACAGTAATTAAATGCAAAGATACAAACAATTTTGAATTATCAATACAAAATTACATACTGTGTGCGCACACGGAAACAAATAATAGTACATATATCATTGTTAATCAACAATTTAAATGCATATTATTTATTTAAAAAATAATTATAAAAAAGAATCACCCACTCTGAGTGTTTTAAAATCTCAGAGTGGGTGAATTCGTAACCATAAAAAACTAATTTATTAAACTAAACCTGTATCCTGTTTAAACGGAGGTTGAATGTTGTTTAATGAATTATGGGTATTACTGCTACTTATACTCAAATTTAAATGCCGGAATAACTTTAATTTTATACGAATCGATAATAATTAAATCGGATTGATCTAATGTAATTATTACACCTTCGTGAAGATTAAAATATTTCATGGCTGATAAAATACCCTTTATTTCTCTTTCCTGATTGTCGTTGTGAAGCTCATAGCACACTTGTATGGCAAAGTATGCATCGTTCATCTTATAAACAAAGTCACACTCCGACTCATTATCAGCGAAATACCATATACTTTTTGTCAATTTCCGGATATTCCAATAAATTGTATTTTCAAATTTTCGACCCAAATCTTTTGAGGATGAAATAGAACTTACATTAATCAACCCATTATCAACAATATATACTTTTTTCTCCGAAAGCATTTGACTTTTTAAGGAGTATGAAAATTTTGAAATAAGATTTATAACATAACTCGATTCAAAATGTGATAAATATTCCAATACCGTAGAGGGCGATTTTACTCCAATTACCGAAGTGAGTTTACTTGGACTTATTCGTTTTCCGGCTACTGACATCAAATAAATGCAAAGTGTTTTCAACCCCTTAACATCCCTTATTGCATAGCGTGTAGCTATATCTCTGTAAATAATATCTTCAATCAACGAACTCAACAAATCTTTGTTGTTTGTTTTCAGATACTCCGGAAATCCTCCTTTTTCTAAGTAACTTACGTAACTATCTCTGCTTAAATCAAAGTTGTTCAATAAACAGAATTCATTGTAACTGAATGGAAATAATTCTTTTGAAATATGTCTACCGGTTAAGTTTGTACCCAATTCAATGCTTAACATCTGTGCATTAGAACCAGTAATGATAACTCTTATTGTTTGATCCAATTTTTGCCGAACGTAGATTTCCCAACCTTTCACTAATTGAATTTCATCGAAAAAAAGTATTTTCTTTCCACTTTCCTTTACTATTTCATCCAGCAAAACAAAGTCGTTTATCGAAAAATCATAGAGTCGGATGTCAGCAAAGTTAAAATAGAACACATCTTCTATTTCATTTCTAACAAATTGATGCAATAAAACACTTTTGCCACATCGTCTGATACCTGAAACAACCAACGCATGCGATGTGGAAACCGGTAACAATGGAAGCAACTCCCTACTTATTCCTAAATCGAATAAACGAAAAGATTCGGTTTGTTCATTAACAACTGCTTGTATATCTGACTGTTTCATAATATCTATTTATATATTTCGTTACAAATGTAATATATATATCATTACTAACAAAATAATAATCTTTAATTATATTTTCCAAGTCATTTTAATGAATTTTCATTGAAGCTTAGCAGTAAATGTTGAATAAAAATGCCCGAAAATCTTACATCTTCAGACATTCCTTCTTAACCTTAAAAAAATAATTGTTAAACTAAACCTGATTCCTGTTTAAACGGACTTTAAATGCTTTTTAATGTTTCGCTCGGTTTTTCTGGGAGTTTTGCTTTGGAATATTTGTGCTAATATCATTTTTTTGGTTTGGATTTTATCAATATATAGTTATTTTTGGTTTGGATTATTTAATAATTTATTTATTTTTGCAGGACTTGAACTTATTAAATACAGTAATTATCTTAAAAAACCTGAACTTTATTACTGGCAACGCGCCGAAAGAAATGCACAAGCCGAAGTCAATTATGTGATTACTAAAGATGGGAAGATTTATCCCATTGAAGTAAAAGCAAGTAAGTCGGGGTCAATGCAAAGCATGTACAAATTTATTGAACTAAAAAATTGCGATTTTGGTTATCGCCTTAGTCTTGAACCTTTTTCAAGCTATCCCAAAGTAACAGTTATCCCATTATACGCATTGTCGAATTTAAACTTCGTTAAATAAATAAATTAACACCCCATAACCGAGCAATTCTTCTTGCTTGGTTGTGGGGTGAAATTATTAACCTCAAAAAACTAATTGCTAAACTAAACTATTTCCTCATCTTGGCATTCCAAACCAGCAAAGCTACCAATGCCGATAATAAAGTTGCTCCAAACCAGAAATAGCGTGCTATGGAGAAATCGTAGGTAATAATATTATCGACAATGACTTTTTTATCACTTATTAAAAAACCGCTTATCAATTCTTGTATACCCGCACCGGCATAACTTGCAATACCGATTAATCCCATAGTTGCGCCCGTGGCTTGTTTGGGAGCAATATCTATTGCCATCAATCCACCCAAAAAAGTAATCAGAATGCCAATAGCAAAACCATGTACCAACATAGCGGCTGAATCAACCCATACATTGCCATTGGGATAAAATAAAAATACAGATACAGAAACGATATTTAAAATACCTGCTAACAATGCCGGAATATTACGACTTCCCCTGAAAAACTTATCGGATATTAATCCCGAAATGGCAGTGCCAATAATACCAGTAATTGCTGTTAAACCAATCATTTGACCGGCTTCTAAGTTCGAGTAACCTTTTTCTGCCTGCGCATAAAATATACCCCAACTCTCGATAGCGTACCGACTGATATACATTAAGGCACTCGAAAGTGCTAACAGCCAGATATATGGATTTTTGAGAATCGATTTTTGAGACGCTGAAACTGATTGTGTTGTATTTTCAGAAGTATTTTTATCAGCAGTTTTACTTACAACCGATGGAAGTCCTTTGCTTTCGGGACTATCGTGCAGAAAAACAAAAACCATAATCGCACCCAAAATACCTGCTGCTCCTGCGCCCCAAAATCCCCATTGCCAACCACCAATTCCAATCAGGAATGGCAGCAGGGTAAAAGTGATTGCTTTGCCGATATTGTGACTGGCGCTCCATATTCCATAATAAGTTCCCCTTTCTTCTGGGCTAAACCAACGCGTGAGCGCCACCACACTTGGAGCAGCACCCAATGACTGAAACCAACCATTGAAGCCCCACAGAATAAGAAAAACAATAAATATGGGGAATGCTCCCATGGCTAAATTGACAAGTGCAGTCAGGATTAATCCGGTGGCAATGAAGCGATTGATATTGGTACGGTCGGAAAAGAATCCATTCACTAATTTACCAACAGCATAAGTAAAAAACAGGGCTGCACCGATTTTTCCCAACTCGCTTTCGGTAAAAATATTAGCATCAACCAATGGTTTTTTAACAACGCTGATACTCAACCGACAAACGTAAAATAATGCATATCCGAAAGTGGCAGATAGAAATACACTGTAACGGTATTTGAGCAAGTTTTTCTTGACCGTACTTTCATCGTCAATAACCGATTTATGAGCCGCTGGTGTGTATATTTTACGAATGAATTGCAACATAAAGTTTGTGCTTTGCTTGTTGGATGTCAATTAAAATTACTCTTTTATAACTTTTTGAACGTTGAAGTTATTTCCGGATATTATTTTAACCAAATACATTCCCTTGTTTATTCCGCTTACTGACAAAGCGTTATTCTCAGTTACTACGAACGATTTTACAAGTTTACTATCTAACGAATAGAAATCCACTTTTGAAATTTCTTTGCTGCCAACGACAGAAACCTGATTTTTTAAAACATTGGTTGATAACCGGAGAGAATTATTTTGCAAAACATTTTTTAAAGCGGTAACTTTAGGTGTTACATCTGCCCAAGCTTTTCCAATTCTCAGCTCGTCTAATGTCATAACCGGATTTTGCGTATTGGTTTGTCGGAAGAAAACCGAAGCAACAATGTTTGAATTGGTTCCAGGGAAATTACCCGAAGAAGCTGAAGCGGCTAATTCAGGCTCGGTTGATCCACCAAAACTTGAAGAAGCTGGATTTATCCATAATTTTGAAACCTGATTCGTAATGTCGTACGATACGATTACAAGAACTACGCTACTCAATGCAATTTCAGTTGGAGCCCACTGCGTATCAGTGTCTGTTGTTCCTCGATTAATGCCTATCTGATACCCATTGGTTGATGATTTGATATACACACACGCTGTGTAATTTCCGGAAGCGGCAGCGGGGTCAGTTGCATTTGATAGTCCAAACGAATATCTTGGTACTGTTGCTCCGGTTAAATCAGTAACCTTTAATAGAAACGAAGCATAAACCACACCTGATGATTGCGAATCAAAAGCACGTTGAGGGTCTTTTCCGCCTAGCGAAGTGCTAAATTGAGCAGCATATCCTGCCGACGAAGCAAAACCAGTAAAGGTCAGATTATCAGCAACAACCTGAATGTCTGTACCTGTACTTCTGGGAACCCAACCGCCATTTGTACCTAAATCACCTAGGCTGTAATCAAAACCATCGTAAACTAAAACCTGACTTTGCACTCCCAATACAAGTGAAAGCATACTAATTATTGCATAAAACTTTTTCATGATTTTCTAATTTTTAAATTTGTTACTCTTTTATAGCTTTAAATACTGATTTTTGAGTGGCTGAGTTTATTTTAACCACGTATATTCCTTTTTTTAAGTCACTTACATTCATTGAGTTTTCGCCATTTACTAAAAAGCTTCTAACCAATTTGCTATCGATAGAATAAAAATCAACACTGACATTTTTGTTACAATTTGTAAGCGAAACCTCATTCCTGAGAACCGTGGTCGATAAACCAATCTGCTGTGATGTATAGTTTTCGAGTTTTGTAGATACACTTGGTGCAACATCTGTCCATGAAGTACTAATGTGCAATTCGTCCATCAAAACATCAGCGGCTCCAAGTCCTGTTTTTAGGGTCAGAAAACTTACATCGCCAATAATACCTCCGGTTGCAAATGATATGTTCGGTGTTGTGGACAATGAAGCACTTGTTGGGTTTATCCAGAAATCGGCAGTTCCAGCAGCAGCTGTTGAGCTTGGTGAATATTTCATTATCACCATAATGGTTGTATTTAATGCAAATTCAGCCGACTGTTGTACAGATACAGAACCACCAGCGCCATCAAAACCCAATTTAAAACCTGACTCCGATTGATCGTAAAAAATGCCCGGACTAAATGTGCCTGTGCTGTTAGTTATTCCTCCAAATGCAGCTATTCGAGTTGAAGCGGCTGTAGGTGCGCTAAGTCCGCGCATTAAAAATGATGCATAAACAGGAACAGTTTGTACCGGAAATATTGTTTTAATATTGGCTGCCGATCCAGTATTTAACAATTTAATTACCTTATTTTCAGTTGTTGTCATTCCAGTATAAGTCAGATTTGGACTGGCTACAACAATTGCCGAACGGGTACTTCCGTAATTCCATGGAACTGCTACGGTAGCTGTTGATAAACCTAGATTTCCTTCGGCGTAATTGAATGATTCATAAACTGGTAACGATGTCCATTGTGCATAAGACAATGTTGTGGTTGCAATAAATGCAATTAAGAAAGCATAAAGTTTTTTCATGATACTGATTTTTTTATTTGTGAAACATATTGATTAATCGTGATATTTTCGGTTTTCTATGTACCTAACTAATTCCTTCGGTCGGTCGGTTTGTATAATATTCGCACCTTTCTTTATCAACCAACCCCAGGTTTCATCTGGTTTTTTTTCCTCAACTGCAATGTCATCGTCATGACCAGCATTGTGTTCCGGCCAAAGCGCATTGAACCAAACCGGATTCGTTTTGCGTATTTCCGGTATTCGCGGGAGTATCCGAACCGTATCAGTTGCAAAAACTGTTTGAATAATGGTTCTTTTGTGAGATTTATAACTCTTAATGATTGCATCGGTGTTGGGATTTGATGGGTCTACAACAACCATTAAATATAGAAGTGAATCAATTTTTCCATGGATAATCACCAAACTATCATAAGGCAAATCATTTTCAACATTGAAAATTACTTGCTGAGTCATATTAAGTCGCCGAACTATACCCATAGCTTGTTCGAAATACGGATAGCCCTTGTCGATATTGACAAGAATTTTATCTTTTGCAACAAGAAGCATTTCTTCAAAAGTGGGTATTGCATGCCTCGTTGGATGTCCTGTGGCAGCTTTAAGTCTGAATTTTTTAACTTCTTCCAAGGTGTAATCTTGCGGTTTTCCTTTGCCGTTTGTAGTTCGGTCAATTGTTTTGTCGTGCATATTAATCAGCTGATTATCTTTTGTCAGCTTTAAATCAATTTCGGCAATATCTACTCCCATTTCAATGCAATCTTTCAGTGCCTGAATAGAATTTTCGGGAGCTGTTCGCCAGCTACAACGATGAGCAGCTACTAAAACTTCATTGTTTTGAAGGGCACTATCCACACATATCGTTTGTGAGGCTAATGGTGTTTGCCAGCCAATCGAAAATTGTAGAATTACACTAAACAAAATCAAAAATAACCTGCTGTTTGAATTTGTATATTTCATTGATATTTAATTATATATGTTTTATTTTCGGATTAAAAATGTTTGAAATTGGAATAGAAACTCCCTGCAATCCTATCTATTTAGGACTGAATTTTTGAAATCGTGCTTCAGAATATTTTAGTGCTTATGGACTGATTTCAGATAATCAATCATTTCGATGGGGTAATCGGTTTGAACAATATTGACCCCATTTTGGATACTGGCATTTAACTGCGTCCAATTGTCGGTAGTGGGTAAAATCGGGTCTAACATATATAAATTACAATATATTTTGATATTAGCTGTCCGCATCGAAACCCATTCTTCGCTGTATCCGTTTTTATCCGTTTGAAAAATTAATGGTTTTAAATTGTTTTGTATATAGGTGCCGAAAGTACTATTGTTGTAACACGAAGGCATTGCAATGGCGCCGTTGCTAATCAAATAACCAACATCGGCTTGTAAGGCTGTAAAAAACAACACATCATCATGCATATCTATATCCTGCACTATTTTCAAAACATTGGCAAAGGGTGCTTTGCTATCAATATCCAGTGCAATAAATATTTTGTTTTTTGATAATGCCAATACTTGTTTAAGTGTTGGAATAGTATCGGATGTCAATTTGCCTGATGGGGCTTTTAATTTCAGGTTTTTGATATCCGAGTAATTCATTTTATTGAGCGTGCCAGTGCCATTTGTTGTTCTGTCGACAGTTGCATCGTGCATCAAAACCAAAACCCCATCAGCCGTGTTTCTCACATCGCATTCAAACATATCAATTTTATTCTCTATTGACCTGTTTATTGCTGTCGTCGAATTTTCAGGATATTCGTTGTTCGATAATGTAAGGTGAAGTGCTCTGTGTGCACAAACGTAAACCGTATCGGAAGTTTGATACATTATTCGCCGCAATCCTTTGTTGGGACTCCTCAGCACCATCTTTTTACTGTACGATTTTGAATTATTATGTTCGTCTTTAACAGTTAAAGTAACATCGTAAGTTTTAGCTATCGTAAATGTATGCACGGGATTTTTAAGAGTCGAGGTGGTTCCATCGTCAAAATTCCAACTCCAACTAACAATTTTTCCGGCAGTTATGGATGATTTGTCGGTAAAAGCCAATTCCGAATCAATTGTGGCGTAAGTCTGTGGTTCTACAGTAAACACACAATTTATTACGGCCTGTTCGGGTTCAGCTGTTTTACAACTACTTATTAAAATAGTTGATAATAAAAGCATTGACTTTAAAAACCTGTTTATCTTCATAATTTATACGATCTCAACTTACATTCATTAATATCCATCATTTTGTGTATATCCGGCAATGTCTTTTTGGCTTTGTGGAACAGGATAATACATTAAAAAGTTTCGCCCGTTCAGAGTTGTAAGCAAATCGGTTCTGCCAGTTCGTTTCAGGTCGTACCACCATTGTCCTTCGCCAAAAAACTCTTTACGTCTTTCTATCAGAATCAGGTTTTGAAAATCGGTTACATTCAAAGCAGCAATGCTTGCTTCGGCAGGCGAAGTGGCATATCTGTTTGTAAAATAGGGTTTAAGTGTTGCTGCAGCATCTGTGCCAGCTCCCTGAGCTTCGGCTTTCATTAGCAAAATTTCAGAATATCTCAACACATTTAATGGCGTATAATCTGCATTTGTTGTTGCAACCAATTGTTGACCGGATTTTCCGTTCGGAAATTTAACAACTCGATTGGCATCAGTGCTAAACACAGCTGTTTTCCGTTTGTCGCCTGCAAATGTTGCTCCACCAATGGTATAATCTGCATAAAGTGAACTGAAAAGTGATGATTCAGCAGCATATTCCCATGTTCCATCTACATCATTTACTTTTTGATAAATTAAATGTTTATTGGTAGAATTATTGTTTAACAACCCAAAAATCACCTCTTTACTTGCAGAACTTGCTACAAACATAGTAGCATATTCAGTTGCCGAAGTTACTTGCACAAACTTATTCAGGTCAATTACTTTATTACAATATTCAATTACTTTTTCTTTGTTGTTTTGTGCCAGATATACTTTTGCCAATAAGCCATAAACGACAGGCTTTGATGCATACCATTTTTCTTTAAATTCCCCAATATTGCTTTCAGAAACCTCTAAATCACTGATTATAAGATTCCAAACTTCTTGTTCGGTTGACCGTTGAACCACATCGTACGTTCTCATTTTTAAGATAGGCACTCCACCCCAACGAGTTACCAGATGATAGTATATCAACGCTCTGAAAAAATACATTTCGCCTCGAACGGTTTCAAATTTCGGGTCGTTTAATTTATCGAGCGTTTCAATCATAAAATTCACACTTCGAAGTCTTAAATACGCACTTCTCCAAATTCCATCAACGTCGGCACCTGCAGGTATCATCGAAACTGGGTCAATCAAACTGAAGCCAGGGCCCGCTTTAAAGTTTTCGCCTTTGATATCAAAGTCGAAATACACCGACCATACGAAATCTTCCATTTCGTTATAAACTCCATTTCTGAGTCGGTCGATATCATTTACAGTTAAAGTACTTTGAGCTATTTTGTCTTTTGGCACAATAGAATCTAAAGCACTTTCGCAGGAACTCAGCAACAGCACCATTGCAAAAATTCCGATATTTATTATTTTTTTCATCGAGTTTTAATTTTAAAGTTTAATACTAATACCAACTGAAATTACACGTAAATTAGGTTCCAGACCAAAATCAACACCATAGTTTGAGTTGGCAGGACTACTACTGAATGAAGCTTCCGGGTCGTAACCAGAATATTTCGAGAAGGTTAGCATGTTCTCGGCAGTGACAAATAATTTCAACGAATTGATTTTTATTTTGCTCAGCAAACGTGATGGCAAATTGTAACCAAACGTGATGGTTTGCAATTTGAAAAATGAAGCATCTTCCAAATAGCGGGTTGATGAAAGCGAGTTATAACCTGTGGAATAACCTGTATGAACGCCGGTTCTTATCGGACGTGGAACAGTATTGCTGGTGCCTTCACCTTTCCAATAGTTTAAAGCATAAAATTCGCGCACGTTATAATATTGTTCGCCAACCGATGTAGAAGCCGGCGACATGGCAGGATTATCTGTGCCTTCAACTCCATTTGCACCCTGCCACGATGCAAAAACTTTAGCACCTACTGAGAATCGCCCTACAATGGATAAATCGAAACCTTTCCACGACATCGACGTATTTACACCGCCGAAATAATCAGGAGTAGCTTTACCCACATCTTTGCGGTCTAATTCACTGACATCGCCATCCACATTCACATCTTCGTATTGAACATCGCCGGCTCTTACGCCTTTGTTGTACAATTTTTCAGGTACATCGCTGTCATTTTGGTAAAGCCCAAGCATGTTGTACAAATAATAAGTACTTACAGGTCGTCCAACTATAAGCGCATGAATTGAACCGCCATACAAGCTACTACCACCTGCCGAAGGAAGAATTAGCGGGTTTGGAGCACCCGGATAAATGGATAGTAACTTATTGGAGATAAATGAAATATTAGCACCTATATTTAACTTGAATTTTCCGGTAAGTAACTTATAATTAGCTGCTAACTCAACACCTGAGTTTTCGATTGAACCAATATTGGCTGTGATTGCTGTAAAACCACTTGTGTACTGTATTGGACGGTCGTACAATAAATCGTGTGAGTGTTTGTAAAAATAGTCAGCATTCAAACTTACTTTCCCATTGAATAATTCCATATCGAGCCCACCGTTATATTGGTCTGTTTTTTCCCATTTTAGTGGTTGTGCATCGTTACTTAACGAAAAACCGGCTTTGCCATAATAGCTTTTACCGGCGGTTACCAACGACAATGCATTGAAGTTACCGATAGGGTCGATACTTCCGGTTTGTCCCCAACTGACACGTAATTTCAGGTCGTTAACTATGTTTTGTTTTGGGAAGAATTTTTCGTTCGATGCTTTCCATGCAAACGATGCCGATGGAAAATAGCCATCGCGTATTTCTTTGGTCAGTTTGGAACTGGCATCTTTACGAATACTTGCATTTACAAAATACCTATCTTTATAATCAAGCGTTAATCGGCTAAAATACGATTCAACTGCATAAGCACCATAGCCAATTCCATCTGCATATATGTTAGCACCAGCATTGAGCAAATCAAAACTAGAAGATGGAAATGCTCCGTTTAAGTAGGTTTCGCTTTTAGCTCCAAAATCATTAAACGCCCGATACCAGAATTCATGACCAATAAGCGCCGTGTAATTTAAATCGCCCACATTATTGGTATAACTCAACACATTATTTACTACATATCTGTAACTTTCATTCCTATTCTGCGTAATGGCAGGCCACGAATTTTTTCGTGCATCGTGTTTTTCGGTCAGTTTTTTTATTTCATCCGACAAATAGCCATAGCCACTAATACTTGGTGTATATTTTAATCCTTCGATGGGTGTAAAATCGAGGCTAATTGTACCTAAACCCGTTAATCCGTTTACGGTCCAGTTTTCTTCATTGATAAGCATTACCGGATTATGGCGTACTATATTTAAGCCTGCATTCACTTTATAGTTTCCCAATTCATCGTAAGGGCTATACCAGGGCTGTTCTTCTCTTGCTGTTCTTAATACTTTTAACGAACTGCTTTCCTGTTCTACCTTCTGATTAAATTTCTGATTTACACCCAGGTTAATATTCAGTTTAAAATATTTATTGATTTTGTGTGTAAGGTTGGTTCTGAAATTATATTGTCGGAAAAGACTTGTGTTGATATAGCCTTCTTGTGTATTGTTTCCAAACGAAGCAAAAAAAGTTGTTTTATCATCGCCACCGCTAATATTGATATTTAATTCCGAGTTCACAGCTTGTTGTCTACTAATCAGTTTCGTCCAATTGGTTTCTTCAATTGTTGTTGGAATATAAAAGTTTAAGGCGGTACCTTTTTGAGCATTGTAATTATTTACTGCTGCCTGCATCACATCAATATACTGATTCGAATTAGCCATCGTAATGTCATTGGCTACCGACCCCACACCGTAACGGGTGTTTATATCCACTTTTGTTTTTCCGGCTTTTCCCGATTTGGTGGTAATGAGCACAATACCATAATTGCCTCTCGACCCATAAATGGCGGAGGCTGATGCATCTTTCAGAATATCAATGCTTTCGATGTCATTTTGATTTAAGTTTGGGAAACTTTCCATTGGAATTCCATCTACAACATAGAGCGGACTACTATTACCCTGAAACGAACCTACCCCACGAATAATTACATTTGGATTGGAACCGGGCACACCTGAACCTGCCGATATATTTACTCCTGCAGTTTTGCCTTGCAACGATTGTAGCGCATTATTGCTTGCACCTTTGTCAATATCATCCATTTTCACAGATGTTATTGCGGTAGTCAACTTTCTTTTGGTAGTAGTAGCATATCCCACAACAACCACTTCATCCAACGCTTTCGAATCTTCTTTAAGTACAACTATCAAATTGTTTTTTGACGCAACTTTAATTTCGGTACTCACATATCCGATATACGAAATTGACAGAACAGCCTGTTCAGATGCCTCCAGGCTAAATTTTCCATCTACATTGGTAATAGTTCCTGTATTTATACCCTTAATTACAATCGATGCTCCAATTATCGGGTCGCCTTTTTCATCGGTTACCAAGCCGGTAATTTTTTTTGAGGGAGTTACTGTATTCTTTTGTTCTACATTCTTCTTTTCAACCAAATACAATTTATTGTTTTTAATATCGTAACCAAGGTTTGTGCCTGCCAACAATTGTTTCATTGCATCTTCTACCTCAATAGAATTTACTTTGATACTAACTTTGCGATTCAGGTTTACGAGTTGCTCACTAAATACTAGCGATAATCCTGTTTGTTGTTTAATGGAGTTTAACACTTTCTCGAATGTTTCGTTTTGAAACGAAAGCGTTACTTTCTGAGCGGAAGTGTTCAAAGCGAACACTGTCAGAAACAAGGAGAGCAAAATTGCTTTTGCCAATGTTCTTGTTTTCTTCATGTATGTATGATTTTAAAGTTATTAATTTCCGAAACTGTAATTAATAAACACACCAACCCGATAAAGGTATGAGTGTGTTTTGAAAAAAAATAAAAACCTGTTGAAAATACAAGCATAAATGGTGTATAATCAACAGGTTTGAAGTATAAAACTACCCAAAATTCGTCAACTGACGGATATTTTGATTAGTACCGAATGGTCTTACTCCCCTTTAGGGGCTGGGGGCAGTTTTTCTAATTTCTCGCCGAAATATGATATTTCCCTTCGTCATTCAGTTTAAACCTCACTTTCGAAACTTTCTCCAGGTCATTCAACACTTCGTTGAGATTAATTTTGGAGGTTGAAATACTGAATCGGTAATTCAATAAGGCAGAGTCAGTCACATCAAACTGCACTTCGTATTGTCGTTCAAGGGTTTTAACAATATCCTTGAGTGGCGTACGGTAAAAATTCAAACTTTTAGTCCGCCATGCTGTGTGCAAAGTCATGTCCGGCGCTTCGGTAATTTTACAAATGCCGGTTGTGCGGTCGTATTCGGCACTCTCACCCACTTTCATGGGATATATTCTTTCGGCCTTGTCTGCAATATTCACACTTCCTTCTTCCAGTGCAACTCGTATTGTTTTGTCACTCGGGTATGCTTTTGCATTGAAATGCGTACCGGTTACTTTTACTTTAATATCTTTTAAATCTACTTCGAAAGGACGGGTTGATTCTTTCGCCACCGAAAAATAGGCTTCACCTGTCAATTTAACTTTCCGACTGAAAAAACCGAACGATTTGGGATATTGCAAGCGAGAGCCCGAATTGAGTTGCACCTGCGTACCATCCTGTAGCACTACGTTCAGTTGCTCACCAAAGGGAGCCACAAACTCTGCCATTTCTTCGGATTGGAAAACACCCGAACGATTGGCTACAAACGTAAATGCACCTGCCAACACCAAAAAAGGAATAAGTACTGCCGCCACTACCCGGAATCGGAATGTGCGAATACGCATGTTGAGTTGCGACATAAATCGAACTTTCATCCGCTTAGTCGGAATTTCGTGGTCTGACCACTCTTCTAACAGCTTTTCGTTTAATAAATACGATTCGCGGTCGTACCGTTGTGCGAAATACTCCTGCCCCTCGGCAGTAGCAAACCAAGCTGCCACCCGACGGGCTTCGTCGGGTGTAGCTGTTTTCGAAAGCACCTTGTCAATAATCTTTGGATCCATTATATTGGACTATTTTTTATACCTATAACACATTAAACAATTGATTGAACAATTAGTATGAGTTGTTTGGTTGATTTTTTTAAATAAAATGCTTTATGACTAATACAATCATTATAAGTTTGTTTAATTGCGAACGCAACAGTTTAATTACCTGTGTATAATGTGATTTTACAGTCGGTATCGAAATATTCATAGCATCAGCCACTTCTTGATTAGACATGCCCTGTTGTATTTTCAATAAGCATACTTCCCTTTTCTGAGGAGGTAACTGCTCAATAAGTTTATACAAATGTGTTTTAAAGTCGGCATCTTCTAAGTTTTGTAAGAAACCCTCTTCCATCTCTTCATTAAACTGTGCCAACTCGTAGTTTTTCTGCAATGCCATATTATTATGCCTGATTTCGTTCAGCACATAATTTTTAAGGATGGTAAACAGTAAATTTTTTATCCCTGTTTTGTAGTCAAATGTTTCGCGCCCCTCCCACAAACGCATAAAAGTATGTTGCACCGCATCCTCGGCATAACTGTCCGACATTAAATACCGGCAAGCCAACACATACAAATACCGGTGATAGGTATCGAAAACAGCAGAAAAAGCTTTTTCGTTTCCATCCCGTAACTGCATAAGCACTTCGTAGTCGATATGTATGTGATTTTTTTGCATCTACCTGAAATTCGATGGTGCAAACTTACTATATTTTTTTAGTTTTTCAATAAATTGCAGAAAAGGTATGCTACTAACTACTTTCTACACATCTCCTATGCATTACCGTATCTCTAAGTAGGGCATTGAATTTGGCAATGTAGGATACGGCAATATTACCGAGCCTGTAAAATATGCCGGGATGTATAAACAAAGAATGCCCGAAATTTTTAAAATATCAGACATTCTTTGGTAACCTTAAAAAACTAAACTATTAAACTAAACCTGATTCCTCTTTAAACGGACTTTGAACACTGTTTAATGTTTCACTTGGGCCTGCTGGAGGCGATGCTGATTCTAATGCCAACGAAATTTCGCTATCAAGCGGTATCCATTCGATACGAGGTGCGATGTATTTTTTCTTTTCCATATGTATTATTTTTTACCTGCCCCAAGCCCCTAAAGGGGATGTGAATTAGTACCGAATGGTCTTAAGCCCCTTTAGGGGTATGGGGCAGTTTTTTTTATTTTATAATTACTCTTATTGATAGATCATTCACTTTTACAACATATACGCCTGCGGCGAGTTTATTGTTTCGTGTTTCGTGTTTAAAATACCGTTTTCAATCAACTGACCTACTGCATTGTAAATGGCATAATTGCTTTTTTCAGGTGCAATAATCGTAATTTGATTCGCAGCATTTACAAATACTTGTATATTGTTTTTTTTCGGTATTTTCAATACAAGTCGAAGCGTTTGGAGCACGAAGAACAAGGCTCAAACGGTATTAGATGTTGGTGGTTGATGCTGTGATATTGAAAGCATATACCGTTGAAGGAAGCAGTTCGGTGAAGTTTTTTTGATCTTTAACTATCAAAAACACTTTTGTTTCTTCTGTAAAGTTGTTAGGTTTACTCTTTGTAAACGAAGTTAAATCGTCCACCGGGTGCTGTATCACCGTTGACATAAAAGTCCATGATATTTCCGTTCTCCTGCATGTTGTCGTTCCACTTAAACTCAATATTAATAAATTTACCTTTTAAATTAAGTACATTTCGGTTGATTTCAAGTTCCAGTTTGTTGGTATTGACAGCAAATTTTGCCTGAGCAAGTGGTTCCCATTCCCAACGACCACCAACATTTTTCTCAACTATGGCTTTATTCCCTTTTGGATTGATACGATTGACAATATAATCATAACCATTCCATCCGGTGGACTTATCGCGATCGGTATCGAGAAAGAGCATCATCCAGTTGCGATCAGTTTGAGGCGTAAGCTTTTCGGCTGTTTCTGCATAGAAATAAATATGTTCTGCATCCCTCGCTACTTTTACTCCTATAAGGTCATTCCTTCCTGAATTATTGGTATAATATTGGTCGTAACGTCCCCGATGATCTCGATGGAGAGTATTTCCCTTATAGTGTTTAAAATAAGGCGTAACATCGTCCCAATTGTCAGTTTTGCCTATCTTAATAGTTTTGGGAACTGATGTTTTTTCCGGAGTTACCATACCTTTAAACTTTCTGACATTATTTATGAGTTGCATATAGTAAACATCTCCTTTATCGCCCCAGCCTTTATTCGGTTCGATATCCCGGCTGTGATTCCAGTCGAACTGATCAACAAATGAAAACGGATCACCTGTCCAGCTATCTTTCGGCAACCATTGTCCGGCGATATATTCATTCCAACCGGTTATGAAAACTAATTCCGGATTGAGTTCGAAAGCCCCATCCCATTGTTCCTGAAAATTCCATCCATAGAGGTATCCGTCAATTCTGGGATCAAATCCATTTCGCTGGCTGAAGCTGCGCCCATAAGAACCAGGAAGATTGAAGGCACTGCAATGTCCCTTAGTTGATGGGCTTGCATTTTGTGCCACGCCAACTGTAGCTTGTTCAAATTTACCATCCTCACTTTTAACATAGCCATGTTGCGGATAATTCTCAAGCCAACCCCACTGGTCATTACGCTTAGGCCCATTGACGTAATCAGGCTGACCAGGGCGAAAAGTGAAGAATTCAGCAATCTCTCTGTCTTCTGCAGAACTGGTAAGATTATCAGGATATCCCATAATACATGGCTTTCCTTTCCAAATAAACCAAAGATTTTTGAAACGACCGGATTTATATACATCGCGATATAGCTGCCGCAGTGAAATAAGTGATTGAGGAAAAGGAGCAAAGGGAAGCATAAAGGCAATTTTCGGCACATTCACTCCATCTTTTTGAGCCTGATTCCAGGTTTTCAACAATGCTTCGTAAGATTCTTCCCAGGTTAAACTACCGTTGGTACAATCGAAAAACACGGCATCGACTCCAGCATCGGCAAGCATTTCGGCATGTTTACGCAATACCCATGGATCGGTTGTTTTGTAATAGCCCAACAAAGGCTGCTCCCAAAAGAAAAATCCCGGCTGTTTATTACCCCATGCCGGATGATGATAATCTTTCATAGCTTCGGGATATTTTCGGACTATTTCTGTGATATTTTTTACCTGATAAGTAGTATCGTTGTCACCTTGGTGCCACGTCCAGTAAAACATGGCAACATATTTATCCTTTCGTTGTTCTCCAACAGTCCCATACTCGGATAGTTTTCTCCCTAATGCATCTGTAGCACTCCATGTATCGGATATAGACAAAGTTTCGGAAGTTTCATTCTGTTTTTGTGAAAAAGTAAATAGAGGAATTATCAAAAAGATAATCGTTGGAATACCTCCTGTAATTAAACGTACCTGATTCATTATAGATGAAATTTGTTTCGCTGTTTTTTTAATATTATTTTCTCTGTTCATTAAAGTAATTCGTATACATTTCCTGCATCATCATCAACTTATCCTTATATTTCGGATTTCCGGACAGGTCTTTCATTTCGAGAGGATCGCGTTTTAAATTATATAATTCATCCGCATTTTCTCCATTTTGATTGGTATAACGTATGTATTTCCATTCTCTGGTTCGCAGACACTCTGAAGGTTCAATGTGATTTTCCTTTTTTCCATGTCCATAAGTGTGTTCAGCAAAAATCTCATCCCTAAATGTCTGTTTCGGATTATTTAATAATGGAATAACACTTTTACCTTGCATTGTTTTGGGAATGGATATGCCAGCAAGAGCGAGAACTGTTGGTGCAACATCAATATTCAACACCATTTCCTCGCATTTTGATTTTCTTTTTTTGTTTCTGGGATCAAAAACAAAAAAGGGAACCCTGATGGACTCTTCATACATGAGCCACTTCCCAGAGAAACCATGTTCTGCAAGAAAATGCCCATTGTCGGATAGAAAGATGATTACTGTATTTTCGAACAATCCATTTTTTTTAAGTTCATCAACAATTTGTCCTACAGAATTGTCCATACCTTCTACTAAACGATAATAAGATCTTATCGATTTTTGCAAGGGTCCATCTAACTTAGATTTAGTACTTATATTATTTAAATTTCCTGCATCGCCGTTAAGTGAAACACGAAGAAAATCAGGTCTGCTTAAAGCATCTTCCATATTTACTGATTCTGCTACCGGCATGTTGGTATTACTATAACTGTCCTCGTACTGTGGATCATAATCAGACCAAGGCCCATGAGGTGCCTTAAAGCTTACCGACAAACAAAATGGTTTTTTCACATCCCTTTGATTAAGAAATTGTCTTACTTTCTGAGGTATAACATAGGTTTCCTGATGCACAGGGTCTTTCATATTTGCATTTCCAATGCGAACATCTTCACCTGAAACCCCTCTTGAATCAGGCGGACAATTGCACTGAAAATTATGCTTATCCATTGTCCCGTTGTTCAACACATAATTGCAATTCCGCTCATGCCAGAAATTCGATTGATGCATCGATCCTCCCCAATAGTCAAACAAATCGGCTGATTTTCTAAAATACGCTTCATCGGTTTCCATGGTTCCCCATTTACCAATAAAACCTGTATAATAGCCATTATCCCTCAAAATAGCAGGGTATGTATTTTCTAATTTTATTGGTTTAAAAAAATCGGGAACTCCATTTGTTCTGGCAAACTGGCCAGTTAAAATGCTTGCCCGGCTCGCGCAGGATATAGGAGTGGTTACAAAGGCATTGTTAAAGTAAGTTCCTTTACTGGCTAATTGATCAAGATTAGGGGTTTTAATAACCTTATTACCGGCGATTCCGAGGGCATCAAAACGTTGGTCGTCTGTTAATAGTATTACTATATTGACCGGTTTCTCAGTTTTTGGGGATAAGTCAAAATTTTCTGCCACCAATTTAGGTGTCTGCACACTAAAAGTTAATAGTGATAAAGCAAGTATTTTTGAATACTCCATAAGGTTTGTATGAATTATTTGATTATGGCGATTGCAGGCATCTAACCGACAATACACTTAAATGGAATATTAGTATTGTTTGCAATTTCCTCTGGACCTAACGGCGGATTTGATTGTAATGCAAGTGAAATTTCATTATCGAGCGGTATCCATTCAATACGCGGTTTGATATATTTTTTATTTTCCATAATATTATTTTTTATTTAGCCCCAAATCCGTCAGTTGAGGGAGAGTAAGAAAAGACCATTCGGTACTAATCCAGTTCCCCGTCAGCTGACGGATTAGGGACAGCATTTTTTATTTTATAATTAATCTAATTGTTTGATTATTCACATTCACCATATATACTCCTGCTAAGAGTTTTGTTTTTATCGTTTCTTGTTTCACGTTTACAGTTCCATTTTCGATTTTCTGTCCCATTGCATTATAAATGCTGTAAGTTGCTTTTTCAGAAACAGTAATCACAATGTTGTTGTCTGCATTTACATAGGCATAAAAGTTTCTGTTTTTTGCTTCGCTAATATCGGTTGTAACCGATGGCAATTTAAACAAAAGGCTAAAACGACTTGAAGAGTTAGCAGCATCTGAATTAAATGTGTAGGCATTATCCCCATTTAGCTCATAATCAACCACATCCACTTTGTCACGCAAAATCAAACGCGTTCCGGCTTCGAAATTCAACAATTCAGTAGCTTTAATGCTAAAAGCATTCGTCTGGCCGCTTACAAAACCAAGTGGAATTTCGGTGTCGTATTTAACGTCATTCAACCCATTGATAACGAGTTTTTCACTTCCTGCGGTGGTAAATATTTCGGGTATTGTAATGCTATTTACAAACATTTTTTGTGAGTCGTAGCTGTCGAAATCATCTTGTGCATTAGTGTCGAAATAGAGTAAAGTTTCGTCGGTAGCAGCGCCGGCAGTAACCTGTAAACGTAAGCGTTTACGATCGGTATTTTTAACCGCAGGTACTTTCAACGGATTAGAAGCCTGATGCGAACGTGTTAATTTATTATCTAAAGTTAATGTGCCTGTAACTAATGATTTTACCCAGAATGCCTGCATTGGTGGAATTACACCACCGGTAATTATGGAAGTCAACGGCACAGCTTCGCCGGAATGAGCGTTGTAAGTTGAGAATGACCAGTCAGCATCGCCACCAGTATTCACCGAACCAGCATTAGTACGAATCCAGATAGTAGGATCTATTTTGGCAGCATTGGTTACATCGTCGACAAACGCTTGAGTCCATGTAAGATGTGAAGGATACGGATTTCCAATGAGATTAAAACCAGCTGCTGAGAGTGTTACATCTATATTTCCGGTGTTCAGATGATTAAGTCCACTTCCTGTAAATGTTAGCGTTGCTCCGGTAGTGGCAGGCAAAGCTATATAACCTTTACCCTTCTCAAAAGTATTTCCTGCAACGAAAGGCTGCGATAACCAGCTTGCACCAGTAACATCACGTTGATAATAACCAAATCCTTCAGGAGCAACTGCTCCCGTTACAGGTGACGAAACATACCAATTACGTGCGGTTCCAAGGTATTGGTTTACATTGGTCGTACCAGTTCCACTAATAGTAGTCGGAGTAATAATCGTAGCTGCTATGCGATTATCACTTGTCGAAAGCAGGTTTAAAGTTCCGTTATTGGTCATCGCCGTAGAGACGGTAAGTTGTTTGCTTGCGGCGACATTCATAATACTTAAAGCGTTTATAGTAAGGTTGGCAGCAGTCAATCCTGTTCCAAGTGTAATCAGTGATTTCGCACGATTAATAAGCAATGTATTAATTGTACTGGTTGCGGCTAAATTAATTGTACCTGCTGTTTGAGTTCCTGAAGCAGGTCCAGTTCCCTGTATGGTAATATTCGTAGTGCCTGCTACTGCTGGTATTATTGATCCACTTCCTGAGATTGTACCTCCAACACCATTTGTTGCATTAAGCACAATGGATTTGCTGCCACATGATAGAGTTGCATTGTTGTTTATTTTGAGATCTCCATTTACTTGAAGTAAAGCACCTAAAGTTACATTTGCTGTATTTGTTCCATCTCCAATTTCAATGTTTTGAAAAATCATATTTCCACCAGTTGCACCAGACGCCATGGTTGCTGCAGCATTTGTAAAGACTATCTTTCCTGTTCCTAAATGATATGTTGCTGCAGCACCTTGAACTTGAACAGTTGTAAAATTCCCGCCAACTTTAATAGTATTTCCACCATCGTCTAACCTATAATATGTTGCAGGCCCATAGTAGGCAATAGCTAAATCGCCAGAAATATTGAGCGTAGTTGTAGCTCCTGAAAACGTAACAGTCTTAATTCCTGTGGTAGTTCCTACCCCTCTCCAGATTTTTAACTGTCCTATTGTCTCATTTGGAGTGATATTGCTTACTGTAACGCTACCTGCTGTACTTGCTCCATCGATATTTAATAAATGGAAAACCAGAATATCATCTATTGCCGGTGTTACTCGTGAAGGACTCCAATTCGTTGATAACGAATATTCTCCGGAAGCTCCACCCTTCCACTGGTAAGTAGTAGCAGCACCAAACACATTCGTTATAGCTACTGTCAAAACGATTAATAAAAGTAATTTTTTCATGTTCATATTATTTTAAATTTAAAAACTCATTTACTTCTTTGATATGCCGTGATGGCAACAGCTCCAGGACTTAATTTGCCGATCTTTTTTAAATGTTCAAGTAAGTTATCACGCATTTGCTCACGTACTTTATTATATTTAGCCGCTTTAAAACAATTATTCCATTCCCTTGGGTCTTTTTTCAAATCATAAAACTCTCCGTTAATAATATCATCAACAGAATATTGAGTTACGTCCTTTTTGCGTTTGAAACAAAGAATTAATTTAAAATCTTTCGTTCTCCACATAAAGGCGGCTTCGCCCGCACGTTCATATAATCCGCAAAAATTACCGCTACGCTTCTGATTGCTTAATAAATTGATTCCCGGCAATGCTTTGGGTGCTTCTACACCCGCAATATTTAATAAAGTAGGATAAATATCTACCAATTCTGCCGGTCGGGAATCTTTCTTCCCACTTAACTTTGCGGGTAGTGCCGAACCTGATATTACAATTGGAACCCGAACACTTCCATCATACAAACAGTACTTATTAAATCGATAGTAACGGTCACCCAACATTTCACCATGGTCTGTTAAATAAACGATTATGGCATTATCTAAAACACCTTTCGTTTTAAGTTCACTTAGTACACGACCAAACATATCATCCATCCAGGTACAATTTGCGTAATATCGCATAGTCATTGTTTTCCAATCGTTTACAGAAGCTGTTTTCCAGAAACCTTCGTACATATTACGCCTATTAACACCTTCTGCATGGGGAGATTGATCTTTATCCCACGGAGGCTGAACTGCATAAGGTGTTTTCTCCAAATCATACATCGATTCATACATCGATAAAATATTATTTCCTGCGTGTGGCTTAAAAAAAGAAAGATAAAGAAATAACGGACGATCATCTTTACGCTCACGAACATAGTCAATACATTTTTCGGTTAGCCAACCATCGCGATGTTCATTTTCATTCAAAGCACTGGTTAATCCTATATAACCGGCATTATCTTCTTCACCAGGTCCAAAAGGTTTAACTTCCTCATTGTATTTTTTATATTTCTCTGCATCAACATCTACCATCATAATGGCACCATTCTCGCGACATTCTGCTTCGTATCGGGTTTCGAAACCACGGGTCGACTCAGTATCCAACCCCCAATGCGTTTTACCAAATCCGGCTGTTTCATAACCTGCATCTCTCAAGACTTCGAAAATAGGTTTTGCTGGTAGTTTATCTTCCGCAAGTCCTGGCTCATTACGTAAAATACCTATTTGATTTGGGTACAATCCTGTCATCATGGAATTTCGACTGGCAACACTCATAGGTGCCTGACATACCGCTTCGGTATAAAGCACTCCACGAGAAATCAAACTATCAAGCGTAGGTGTAATCACATTTTTATTTAATAGTCCGATAGCATCATACCTATGCTGGTCGTCCATAAGAAAAATGATATTGGGGCGCTTCTTTTCTACTTTATCTGCTGATTGATTGTTTTCACCAAAAGAATTATTAATTGCAATTGTTGTTCCTAATACCAGAGCGAATAAATGTTGTTTTTTATTTTCCATTATTTTTATGTATCCCAATTATTATTATTCAAAAATGCAAATAAACTCCTTGCTTATTTCACAATCATTTTTTTGATTATATTACCATTTTCAACCTGAATATGAATCAAATACACTCCTTTATTCCAATTGTTTACAAGGATATTCAAAGGAGAGTTGTCTTTTTTTAGCATTGAATACACTTTTTTGCCATCCAACGAAAAAACCGAAATTTGGGAATTTAGTTGGATATTTGAAAGTGTGATTTTGTTAGAAGTTGGATTTGGATAAATTGTAATTTCATTATTCAAGTCTTCTAATTTTGTTGTTAATTCGGAAACCTTGTTCCCACCAAGTACAAGATTAACTTTATCTATAAACGTATCGCCTTGTGTAAGGGAATTCGCAAACTTAATTCTATGGGTTCCGGCAGCAACAGTAAAACTACCTGTGCAATAGTAATTGAAACTTGTAGATGAGGTAGGGATAATATTACCAATCAGATTCCCATCACAATAAACATTGATGGATTGTGGTGTTGTATTACTTGATCTTTTGGCTGCGTAGAAACTAATTTTATAGGTCCCGGCAGTAAAGGTGAAGTCCTGATAAAAAGACCCTGCATATTGAATAAAAGCCGTCTGAGTTCCTTCAGGTGCAGTTGGTGCACCCCAGGCACTACCGTTTTTCTGAACTCCGCATTGATTGCTTCCATCTTGAACAAATGTCCAACCGGATGTAAAAGGAGCATATTGAAAAGTCGTTTGGGCGGGTGTTTCAAATCCATTATTGGCAATCGGCGTTTGCAGAACGAGTTCAACTTGATCAACAAACGCAGTATTATCAGCAGTCGACGTTCCAATTAACTTAATCGTATGGACTCCGGAAGTAGCAGAAAATGTGTTTGTTGTATAACTATTCCACACAGTAGATGATGTTGGTGTAATAGTACCAATTAATGTAGCATCATAATATACGTTAATACTTTGCGTGTTTCCGCTTCTTTTAGCTGCTAAAAAACTGATTTTATAATCACCAGCAATAAAATTAACATTCTGGGTTACATAGCCAACTTTTTGCAATAAAAGACATTGTGTCCCTTCGATAGCTATTGGATTACCAAATGCACTTCCATTAGTTGCAACTCCACTTGACCCAGTACTATTCCCAATAAAAGTCCAACCTTCAGTAAAAGGACCATATTTATAACTTGTTGTTTTGGGAGTCTCAAAGCCGGTATTGACGATACCCATCAAAGGAACAGCAGTAAAATGATAGTCGAACCGACGGTCGGGTCCTGAATCTCCATCAGTAAAGAAACTGGTAATATCATTTAACTGACGGGGATTGTCTGACCAATGGAAATAAAACAAAGGGTCCTCACTACTTTGTGCAATAGAAGTTCTTGGGATACTCAATTCCATCTGATTACCAGTTACTGTATAGGATATAGCAACAGAATTTCCCCAAGCTGTTCCATTCCATTGTTTTAAAGTAGTTTGAGTTGACGAAGTAACACCCATATTAATAACATAATCATAACCTTCCCAGCCAGTTGCTTTACTTCGGTCACTATCAATAAATAAGAGCATCCAGTTGGAACCAGTATATGGACTTATGTCAACATTCGTTTTTACATAAAAGTAAATATTATTGGCATCGTAAGTAGATCTGGATTCAATAAAATCATTTCTTCCTGTAGTGTTTGTGTACACAGTTGTATTGTTAGCCCCTAAAAAGTTGCGATGGTAAGTGTCACCTGAAGGGTCATTGTAAACAGGTGTTACTGTACTCCATTCAGTAAAGGTTCCGTCAATTGCTATGGTTTTCGGAGTACTTGCAGCCGCCTGTGCTGTCATTCCTTTATACTTGCGAATATTACTAACCATTTGATAATAATAATTATCGGTATAGCCACCCTTCATTGGCTCAATATCGCGTGAAAATTCCATATTAAATTCATCTATTGCCTTATATCCTCTATTCGCACCTAAAAATGGATCAGTAGTAGGGTAAACCCCTGAAATCCATTCGTTCCACTGTGTAATTAAAACTAATTTAGGATCTTTTTTGTGCACCTGACTCCATTGTTCATTAAACTTCAGGCCAAGTGGTGTGTATTCTGTGGTCAAATATGCATTTAATGCAGGTTGGCTTCCATTATTAAAACTACAACCATTCGGGATAGTAGGATGCGAAGCTTTTGATACAGACATTTGTTCTACGACACTTTGAGTACCTGTCCAACCATAATCCTGAGGATAATCATCAATCCAATCCCAATTTGCCGATTCGTTTGCGTTTCCCCATGCCCAACAACGACGTGTGGTAAAAAAATTTGTCAATGTTGAATTAACAAACGTACTGCCATCTTTTTTTAAGATAAGCGGTTTACCATTCCAATAAAACCATTGCGTAGGATATAAGTTAGCCGCATAAAAATTAGTATACAATGTCTGAGCTTCCGATTCATCCTTAACCAACCAGGCAATATTTGGGGTGTTTTTTCCTTCGGATCTCATAGTTGCTGCAACATCGCAAAGTGCTGACACATTGGCCAAAAACAAATATCCGTTTGAACCATCAAAAAATATAAAATCAACACCTGCATTAGTTAGCATTTGCAAATTACGACGGATAACCCATGGGTCAGTTGCGCGATAGTAATTAGCCTCTGGTTCTGCCCAATAGGAATTTTTATTCTTCGTTACAATCCCTAATCCATTAGCCAATTGGTTTGTATTATTGGAAACTGGTGCTATTAGAGGACAATCGGCAACTCCATCAGCTTGCCATACATAATAAAACATACCTACATATCTATCGTTACGAAAGGCTCTGCATTCATTTGATAATGGCAACGAGCGACCAATTGCGTCAGTAGCTACCCAATTATCGCTATTAGCACTTTGGCTCTGCCCTCTTAGACTATGAGTGATAGTAAAGAAAAAGCTAACCACTAAAATTACATAAATTTTGTTGAACCTCAAACACCCAACTCCTGAAGCAGGAGTGTTACCTAAATTAATTGATTTTGTTTTCATTTATACTAGTATTAAATTATTGATTATGATAGATTTACTCGTTTTAATAGGCATGTAATAAGCTAAAGGCATTAAAATAATGTCTTAACAATTATATCAGGGAATAAGGGTTTGCTCATTTTTGAACAATATCTTTAAACCCTTATTTCCTTAATATGAAAAGCTTTTTCTTGTTGTGATTTTTCAAAAAACAAAGATGGAAAATGTATTATTCCCACTATTTGCTGACTTATTATTTAATTATCAGCTTTGTTTTTAGGTTATTATTGGCACCTTGAACTTTTACAAGATAGACACCACTCTTTAAAGCGTTATTCAGAATTAGCTTCTCTCCACCCTTAGCAAAATGGCTTAGTATTTTCTTTCCTTGCAAGTTATAGATAGACAAAGATTGCTTTCCGCTTAAATCATTTAAATCGAGTACTATAGAAGAACCTTCTTGATGAACATTAAACTTTGAACCGATTTGATTCACAGCAGTAGAAACTGATGGGGCTTTAACTTCGACACTATAAACTTTAATATTTGTATAAGCTTGTCTTTGTGCAATGGCAATTTTACCTGAAGCTAAAACTTCCATTCCTGTAAAAGTACCTTTGCTCACCATATCAGCATCGTAAACTGTTCCTGAAGTATAAACACCATTAGTTAAGCCACTCAGGTCAATACGAAAGAAACGTGCACCATTATAATAAACATAAATAGACGTACCAAAATCTTCAATTTTAATTGTTGCTTGGTCCATTAGATTTGTATTCGCAAGCTTAGGGACAATAATTTTGGTTATTGGTGTTGAAGCACCAGCTTCCACACCTGAGAACTGTACATACATTGATGAATAATCTTCAGTTGGATAAATAGCTATTCCCTCCCTATTGAAAGTAGTAGCAGTACTCGTTGAAGGATCTTGCAAACGATCAACAGTTCCCGCAGTTAATGAATCTGCATAAGCTCTAATAATTATACCAGCCTTATTAGCAGTTGTAATTGGATTTGTTACAGGTGGAGTTGTAGGTGCATAAGCTATGCTGCTTGTAAAAACATAAGGGGTTGTATATGCTTGCCTTGAATATATCAGACGGTGTGATGACCAGGTAAACTTCAAATAACCATCAACAGAAATAAGGGTAGTTGATGTGTAAAAATTAGTTAGTCCCAAGCCTTGCCATTGTCCAATGAATACAGGTGCGTTCCATGTGTTGTACACCTGTGAATAACTTGTGACAAAGGAAGTAGTAGCAGGTTTGTCGCTATCAAATGCAGGGACTTCTGCTCTAATGTAGGAAGTTAGTAAAACACAAAAAGCAATGCAAATTGATTTTAAATTGTAAAGAGTTTTTAAGTGTATCATAATGTTGTTTTTTAAATCATTCCTTTTTTTATGACTAATAAATGAATGACATAGATGATTAATAAATGATTTTTTCTAAATAATATTTCAAATTAGCATGAAGCTATAATCTTTAGCTATATTGTTTCATAGGCATTTCCTTTATTTATTGTTTTAAAATTCTAAATCATTTTTTTTATTATTTAATTACTTTCAGCGTATCCAATAATTATAGTTGTTGAATGATTTTTATTCAATTATAAGCTTCTGAGTTGCAAATGGCACATCACCGGTTAATTTAAGAAAGTAAATTCCTTTATCAACAGTAATATTAATTGTTTTCATTACGTTAAATTTTTCGTTATTAAAAAATACAATCCTACCTTGCAAATCAATGATTTTTACATTTTCTACCTGATGGCGATCGCTATTTATTGTAAGTTTATCCGATGCTGGATTTGGATAAACAGTAAAGTCTGTTAATCTCACATCTGTTATTCCGTTCACATCTGACTTTGGATAAAGTTGAGTTTGAGGCACTAACATTCTTGGATTAGATGCACTGCTCCATTCTAATTTTACTTTAGCCTCACCTTGTTTTTCTGCAAAATCAATCTTTATGGGCACTTTCACACCTGCTGTTAATGCAATATTACCAGTTATTGTTGTGCCACTACTTGTAGCATACCATCCATCGGCAACTAATTGATTATTAACCCATAATTTCCCCATATCGTTCACAGTTAAATAGAAAGTATACATTTCGGAGAACAGGGGCTCTATTTGACCTTGCCAACGAATATTCCAAAAATCGTTGCTTATGTTACATCCCGGACTTACATCTGCCCATGTATGATTTATCACAGGATCAATTTCGGAGCATATAGAATCTTTAAACCATGTTCTGGGAGCTACAGCTGTCCACAAAGATTTATTCAATCCAGTTCCATTTCCGGGGTAAGCTACGAGCTTTTCTGCAAAAACAATATTGTTTAATTTCAAAATGCCACCTCCATTTTTTACAAAAAACTTCAGTATATGTTTCCCTGATGAAGTAAATAGAAGGTCAACTGTTTTGTCCGACCATGTATCTAAATTTCCGGTAGATGGGAATGAGATAATCCCTGATATATCAGTACCATCTTCGTACAGTATGGCCTCAGTTCCGGCAACGGCCGAAGCATAATTGATACTTGCAGTAAATGTTCCAATTGCATTCACATTCACTGAATATTCAAGCCATTCGTTGGTATTTACCGAGCCAAGAATATAGCCGCCACCACTTTTAGTTTCAATATCAACCGATTCGTTTGGACGGTAGGCTCCTCCCACGTTTCCGTAGGAATCATCAACATAAGCTATATCAATACCACCCATATCAAAATCTTCAAATTCTATCGTTCCGGGTATATTTTGTGTTTTGAATGCAGTTTGTTCAATAACCGGAACTTTTGATGTGCTGTAATTATAATTAAACCTTCTATCCGGAGCTGATTCACCATCGGTAAAGAAAGAGGCGATGTTATTCAATTGCAATGGATTATCTGCCCAATGGAAATAAAACATAGGTGTTAATTTATCCATCAAAAGAGCAGCTCTGGATATACCCAGTTCCATCTCGCTGCCATTCATTTTATATTGAATAGTAATACCATTACTCCAACCAGTGCCATTCCATTTTTTTAATGTGGTTTCAGTAGCCGATTTAACTCCTTGATTCACTATATAATCATACCCTTCCCAGCCTGTTGCTTTATTTCTGTCAGCATCAATAAGCAGCAACAACCAATTGGGATCTGTTGAAGGTGTTATGCTTTGTGCTGTTTTTACGTAGAAATACAGATTGTCTTTGTCATAAGAAGTGCGTGATTCAATTATATCATTTCTTCCCGTTGTGTTTGTATACAGAGTTGCATTGTTACTTCCTAAAAAATTGCGATGCATGGTATCACCAACTGGATCTTTAAATACAGGGCTCACAGTGCTCCATTCGTTGAAGTTTCCATCAATTAAGACTTGAGAACCGACGTTTGAAACTTCCTGCGTCTGCATTCCTTTGTATTTACGGATATTACTTACCATCTGATAATAATAGTTATCGGTATATCCATCTTTCATTGGTTCAATATCGCGCGAAAATTCTTTGTTAAATTCATCAACAGCATACCAGGTTCTTTCTTTACCAAGGAACTCACCGGTAGTAGGATTTTTGAATGTATAGACACCCGAAATCCACTCATTCCATTGCGTAATCATTACTAACTGTGGGTCTACTGAGTGCGCCTGTTTCCACTGTTCGGCAAATTTTAATCCGTAATCAGTTGAATCACAAAGCAGATACTCGTTAAGTGGTGGCTGTGCTCCGTTATGATAGCTAACACCGTTAGGTATACCCGGGTGCGAGCCTTTCGCTACGGAAATTTGTTCAATTACATTTTTATCGGTAGTCCATCCATAGCTCTGAGGAAAATTGTCAATCCAATCCCATCTGCCTGACTCATTTGGATCTCCCCATGCCCATGAACGCCGAGTAGTAAAAAACTCCGCCAAAATTGGATCACTAAATGTACTGGTATCCGTTTTTAAAATAAGCGGTTTACCATTCCATAAAAACCACTGATCCGTGTATAAACTTTGAGTATAAAACTCATCGTAAAGTTTTTTTGCAGTTATTTCATTCTTTACCATCCACGAAATATAGGGGGTTTTTATTCCTTCGGTTCGCATTTGCATTGAAACTTTGCAAAGCTCTTTCACAACGGGCAAAAATAAATGTCCGTTTGAGGCATCAAAATACAAAAAATCTACTCCGGCGTTGGCTAACATTTGTAAATTTCGGCGCAATAACCAGGGGTCGGTAGAGCGATAGTATCCTGCTTCCGGTTCTGCCCAGTACGAATTTTTGTTCTGAAGTAAATTTTGTTTCCCATCGGCTAATTGTTCTGTGTTGTTTGTAATAGGAGCCACCTTGGGGCAGCCATCAATACCATCGGCTTGCCACAAATAATAGAACATACCTACAAATTTATCACTGCGCGATGCTCTGCATTCATCAGCAAATGGTAAAGAACGACCGAGAGCATCCGTAGCAACCCAATTATCGCTAAAAGCTTTGGAAGGTATAATTACAAGAGGCTTACCCGGGTCTTTAACATAAAACATCTGTCTAACCTCCTTTGCAGTACAGTTGGCTGCATCTCCGGGTTGATTGGCTGCAACTACAACATAACCCGAAGTGCCGTTAAGCGTTATCGTTGTTCCATTTAACGTTGCAGGCCCTGAGACAACACTAAACTCAACCGGCAAACCAGATGAGGAAGTGGCTAATAATTGAAAAGGAGTGTCCGTAATAGTTTTTTTGCCAATAATATTAAATGTTATATTTTGTGCTGAACATTCGGCTTTTATTAATGCACTATATAACCTAAGAGATGCTTCTCGTTGCGTAATAGCTATTTTCCCTTTTTCAACGACCTCCATACCCGAGAAAGTTCCTAAAATCTGCATAGTTGAACTATATACAGTGCCCGAAGAATACATACCATTAATGTTTTCAGTAAGGATAATTTTTATATAGGGGGCATCGTTATAAAACACATAAATCGAAGTTCCGTAATCCTCAATTCTCAATTTTCCTCTATTTTTCAGACTTACAACACTTTCTGGTTTCGGAACTGAAATCTGTGTTATCGGCGTTGAGATTGCCAAAGCACCCGAAAATTGTACAATCATACTTAAACCGTCGCTTGATGGGTAAAAAGCAATTCCCTCTTTGTTAAATCCTGAACTCCCTGTCGAAGGTTCCTGTATAGTTTCAACAGCTGCGGTGCTGTCAATTCTTATAACCACACCTCCCTGATTATTTCCTGTAGCGTAATCAATGTCAGCCTCAAAAATATTGGGTATTGAATATACTTTTTTAGATAGCAGAATACGTTTGGTTGGCCATTCAAATTGGAAATAGCCAGCAGTAACGTCAGGTGCTGCCATCGCAAAATCAATAGTTTGCCATTGTTTATTGAATGTAGAAAAATCCATTGAAGGATTAAATATCTGATTGTATTGGGTATTGACAGTCGTTTCTGGTCTCCTGTCCCATTTGATCTCTTTTTTCAAATCAAGACGGTATATATTTATTGCATTATTTTCAGCTCCTTTTCTTAATGCCACGCCGACTTTTCCTATTTCTTCAACCTCTCTGCTCGAAAAAACACCCATAACAGTCATCTGTTGGTCATATACTGTACCGCTTGTATATATGGTACCCGACTTATCACCCAGATTTATTCTTATATAGGGATTGTTGTTATAATAAATATATATTGATGTTCCAAAATCTTCAATTCTTAATACTCCTCTGTTTCTGAGGTTGACTCCTGCAGGAGCCGGAACAAAAATTCGTGTGAGTTTAGTTTTATATGATGCAGCATAAGTCCCGGAAAATTGCACTGTCATAGCACTACCATCGGGAGAAGCAAAAAAGGCAATCCCTTCGGAATTAAACTGTAAAGGATAAGTTACTAAATCTCCCGGCTCTTGCATTTGATCAATAGTAGCCTTATCAGATACTCTTATTACTACGCCACCGTTAGTTGTGGCATTCACAACACTGAAATCCGTTTCGAACACATACGGAGTTGCCACTACAGCTTTCGAGGCAATAACCCGTCGAAGCAACCAACCAAGTTTCAAATATCCGTCAGGTCCTGTAACAACATTAGATGCATCAACGGGTCCGGCAGCAACATCCCACATACCAACAAATTTTGAGTTATCCAAAGCTGTAAATGTTTGCTCATAGATGCTTTCAAATCCAATTTGAGGTTTGTCGCTGTCAAAAGCTGGGCTTGCAGCACCAACTGGAAAAGCACTTAAAAAACAAAATACTATATATATTGTCTTAAGTTTAGAATGAAATTTATTTTGTTTCATGATTTATTGTATTTAAATTTACAGTATTTGGAAATGTATAGAACGATTTAAATTAAGAAGATATTTACTACCTTGAAAAACACTTATTTTTGAAATTAAGCACTATTAAAAATTTAACTAACACTTTACTTTTTAAAGCAGATCCAATCCATTCGTAATAATTCACTTCCTGTTCCTTTAAAAGAAAGTCTTATATTTTGTTTTTCAGCTTTGTTTTTCAATCTACATTTCACTATTTTGTATTTACCTCCGGTTTCAGGCACTTTACATATCCCAAGCAACTGGCTGTCTTTTCCATCGCTCCAAACCTCAATGACAGCGCCACCTGTATTTTCGGACGAAACACGGAAAGTGAGTTCGCTGTTTTGAGATAAATTCATTACATTAGCGTAAATCAGGCTACTGGAGTTACTAAAACTCCTCATTTCAAATCCGTTTTCATTATTTTGACGCTTTTCAGCATCTGTTTTACTATAATAGTTTTCGGCTTCTATTCTCCCGGCTGAGGCATCATATTGACCCACGCCAATCTTGTTAATATATGCCGGTTCTATTTCTCCGTTATCGCGGTAGTGTATATACATGATAATTGTATTGCGCCAAAATTTCGTAGCACCATTGCTACTCAAATCGTTACAGTTGAAATAGGTTTGGTTATTCCACTCGAAGAACGAACCATGCCTGTCATGTGTCAATCCTGCTTTTTGTTGACGAAATTCAGGTTCTGTGCGTTCATCAACTACAAAACATCCTTTATAAGTGTAAGGACCATAAATATTGTCGGCCATTGCATAGTAGCAGCCCCACGAAAGGTAATATTTCCCTTTATGTTTATGCAAGTAGGGTTTATCGTCGGTAGGCTGTTGGGTGTTTTTACCATCCTCATTATATGGGCCACGCGGATTTATGATTTCAATTATTTTGGGTTTCTCCGTCAACGAGATCATATCATCGCCCAATTCGGCAATACTGTAGTTCCATAAACCGGTTACAAGATATGCCTTTCCGTTATCATCAATAAAGGCTCCGGGATCGCGTCCTTCCATAAGGGGTTTGTCTCCCATAGGTGATTTCCAGGGTCCTGCTGGTGAATCAGCAACAACAACAAAGGTTTTTTTGGGATTGCAGAGATACCAATAATACTTTCCATTTCTGCTGAGAGCATCGGTTGCCCAACAATCTTTGTATCCTTCCGGAAAACTTAAAACATCGGGGCTCAAGGAGCCTTCAAATGTCCATGTAACCAAATCCTTGGTCGACCATATCCACCACAATTTCAGCACGAAACTATTGCTTTCAGCCGAATAATCATGACTGGCGTAATCATATATCCGGTCACCAAAAACACGCATGTGTCCATCATCAAGTCCAATGTTTGGAACAATGGGATTACCAGTGAAAATATTTTGTTGACAATGCTTTTTCTGCGCAAAGGCTGTTAAGTTTGCCATTGCAAAAATCATCGTTATTACAGTAATTTTATGTGTGATTTTAGTCATTTGTTGTGTCTGTATTTTAATATTTAACAGCATATATCTTTACTGGTCCAAACAACCCTGACGCTTGCAAAGGACTTTCTGCATTGTACGGAATATTTGGACTCCATGTCTTCCGTTGCTCCATCGGAAGTTTTAAATCTCCAATCAAACGATTCATCCAATTATTCACTACCGAAATTTCAATCGTATTTTCGCCCAATTTCACTACTGAACTGATATCAACCTGCCAAGGAGCAGTCCATACTCCTCCTACTTCTCTTCCATTGACTTTCACTTTTGCCATAGAAGTTAGATTACCTAAATTCAGTAGCAACTTTTTGGTGGAATCAATATTGTTCAACTTTATTGTTTTCGTGTAAACTGCCGTACCCGAATAATACTTAATGCTATCATTGTCGGAAAGCGTCCAATCAGTAAGTTTCTTGAACTCAACCGGATTTTTTGGTCCACGTTTGGCTGCATCAAATCTCACCGTCCAGTTTTCATTTAAATCTAAGATTGGTGTTCCTTCCGGAAAATTATACAACAAATCAAAACTTACTGCATTGCCTGCATTTTTTCTGAATACAATAAACTGACTTTCGTAAGCTTCCAGTTTCAAGGGCACAATGGTCGTATTTTCGTTTTGTTTAAAAGCGGATAGGTTGCGATAAGTGCCATTCACAGAGCTCCAAAGCTCGGGGCTTTTACCTGTTGTCCTAAATTCTGGTTGAATTGTAATTGTTTTATCCGACTGGTTGGACACAAAATAGATTTCACCCTCTGTCACCCTTCGGTGAATAAATAATGCCGAATCTTCTTTGGCGAATTTACAATCGGGCACAACGCCAATCAAATCCAAGGCTTCCTGCATCTCCATGCCCGAAATTATCATTCCTTTACCTACTTTGGCCGATTTCACATTTACACCATCTACTTTTCCCCACAGTTCATCAGCCATTTTTTTCAATTGAATATCTGCTGTCGGAAAACCTTGCATACTAGGCGAGCAAGTTGGTTTTGGACCTAATACCACAGCTCCTTGCAGTACCAATTCTTTTATTTTTGATAATAATGCAGGTCGCATGGTTTCAATTTTTGGGAGTACCAACATGCTGTACATCAGGCCATCGGGCAATGCCAATTTCCCATTTATTACACTTATCCGGTTTTGAATTACTTCGGCATTGATGTAATCGAACGAATAACCTTGTGGCAAAGCAGGATCGCATATTCCCGTCATTTTTGGGGTATCTTCCCCTATAAAATAAGCTACATCAGCCACGTAATTGCCCTGCTGAAGCATGAAATTGGTACGTTTCAGGTATTGTGTGAACAAATCCATGTAATTAAACCAAGTATTGTGTCGGTTGAATTCATTCCCGAATGGCGCATTCAATCCTGGTTCACGTTCGTCGGGTTGTTGGATAAAAAGGTGTAAAAGCGTATTGTTGATGCCTTCGGTAAAAAACCTATCGCCACGAGGTTTCATATTAGCCGGATGGCGCGAATATGCTTTTCCGCCACAAGTGAATGACTCGGCCGAAACTTTCGTTTTTCCGTAAATATGTGCGCAAGAGGACGCTGCGCGGTTTTCGATATTTCCCAACTCGCCTTCGCTCCAAAATTCACCGCCAATCTCGTCCGATTGTCCTCCGTATTGCAAGAATTCACCTGGAAACCCCCAATGTCCGTAATTCTCGAGCCATGTTGTAAGTCCGTTTTTATGACTCACTTCGCGCAATCCAGCCACATAATCGTAAGAAACCTTGTCGGCAATCAAGCGGCGCAAATCCCAAAGGAAGCGATCGGATTGGTTGCGGCTGCCTACCACATTTCCTCTCAAAACAGGCAGAAAAGGAATCGCACTGTAACCATATTTGGCTGTAAACTCGTCCATCAATCCATCAGTCCAGTTTTGCCCACCAGTTTCGTAGCTATCTTCCACCACCACTTTCCATGTTTTGCGGTCGGCAGCAGGTATACGACGAATTATTTCACCCAAAAAAGCATCGAAATGAGCTTCAATGTGTTTTTTACTCATTTTGTCGGTTTCCAAACCTGTAGCTTCGGGCGAGGCTGGACCGTTAGTAACACCGGTAGTTGTCATACCCGTTTGCATAATTACCCAATTTCCTTTGGGTACCAACCAGTTTAGTGTGCCGTCTGCCGATAAGTTTTTGGTAATATCAATTACGGTTTTGGGGTCAATAGCCAAATTTTTAGAAACTTCGGGTTGCGCTTCCCACATATAATCTTTCCAGTAAGGCAGTGGGGTTTGAAACATTTTTGCTAACGATTTTTCGGGATATCGCTCCAGTTTCGGGGTTTCTGAAAGTTCGATTTCTGCAAATGCCCCAACCATCGTAATATCAGTGATTACCAGCTTGTAAGTTGTTGATTTTGTTTCAGGCAAAGAAATTACAATAGGAGCATTCGGTTCAAATCCTACATTTAAGGCAAAATTACTACGGTTGATTTCAAATTTCTTAATTGAACGAAATTCCAATCCTTCTTTCACAAATATTTCACCCATAGCTTTGAGGCCATCTTTTACAGGAGCTTCGCCCTTTGCTCTTGTTTTTTTATTGGCAGCCTGGATAATTATACTTCTTACGGCGGCGCTTTTTTCTGTTTCAAAAGTGATAGTTACAGGCTTGTTGTTTTTAAGGATGGCAATTGTGGAAGTATCACCATCTACCAGTTTTTCAAGTCCATCAAGCATTGGTACAGAACTCACTTTCGGCTTTAGAGTACGATATGTTTTCTCGAAACCGACAGGAACTTTATAAGCAATTACACTCACACGTTGAAAGTGTTCGTTTGGCGCAACTAGTTTACTATTGAATTTTTGAGGCCCTGTTATTGTTATTTCAGAAGAGTTTAAAAAACGCATCGACTGATCTTTTTTCACCCATGGACCACCGGATTGACTCCAGCCCGGACTGTTGAAAATACCAATCTCGATATTCAACTCTGTTGCTTTTTTCAATGCTGAATGGAGAATATCCCACCATTCGTTGCTGAAAATCTTCACGTTGCCATAAGGCACTTTTTGCCCACCAATATTGCCAATAAAAGCACGATTAATGCCCACGCGCTTCATAGCTTCCAAATCTTTTACAACGCCTTCTTTTGAAATATTATCAGACATCCAATACCAATAAACACTGGTTTGTATGGAATCAGGAATAGATGTAAAGCCGGATTCTATTTGGGCAAAAGTCGCTTTGCTGTTTATGGCAACAGCAAAATGACCGCACAAAAGGAAAGCCGTCAATACAAATATTTTGATATTATGTTTGATATTTTTTAAGGTCATTTTGTGACATTATTTTTATTCTCGAATTATTTTAATCCCTTTAGGCGCTTTAATCGTTGATTTTATTGTTCCATCTAGTTGCTTCTCGTGCCTCACCGAAATTATCCCCAAGGGTGTTGGATAAGTTCCTTCCACCCATTTCAAATCACCCAAATAAGGTTCAATTTTAACTTTTCTGCAACCTGCCTCAACCACAGTGACTCCTAATACATGTTGCGACAGCCAAGCCGTTGGACCCGAAGCCCAGCCATGACAAAAGCTGTTTCGCAATCCTTTATAGCAATAACTTCCATATTGCGCATGAACATCTACTTTTCCTGCCGGAGTTATTTCATCAATTCGTCCTGCATTTTCCAACCATTTCATATCAAAGTCTTCCCAGAAAGTAGTGGCACCTAAATCAATCATGCCGCCCCAATATTTTCTGATAACATCAATGGCACCATCATAATCGCCTGCCATAGCACGTGCCTGAAGCACATAATATCCATAAAAACTCGAAATACTATCGGTGGGATTCACTGCCAAAGTCTTTTTATTTATCGTTTTTGCATCTTCCAAACCCGATAATGCTAGCAATGCCGAACCCGATTTATTTCCATTGGCATCAGGAATGTGTTTTTTAAGCAATTGAATGGTTTGGGTATATTGTACCGCTTTTTCTTTGTCTTTGAGAATAGATGCTATTTTTTCTCCCACATCAAAAGTCATTATCATCATGGATTGCAAGCCAGCATGAATGGCTTCTTTATTCGGACTGGTTGGCCAGTCAAGAAAACGCATGCCATTCAGATTTTCTTTTCCATCTTCTCCTATTTTTTTTTCTAATAAATCGAGTGTGGCGTAGATATAGTCCTTGTTTTTTTGCAAATACTTTATATCGCCATTATTCATATACCATTGATGTTGAATCAACACCCACCACATGGAATATGAGCTAATACCATTCATATAAGCAGGAAGTTTGGTAATATCGCGTATCAAATCCAAACTCTTTGGCACTACTTCATTATAGCCAAATACCGAAAGCATTGTCATCACTTCGGGATGCATATCGCCCACCCAAACCAATCGGTCGCGTTTAATACCATCCCACAAAAAGTTTTGCATATTCAGATATACTGTATAGGCTCCTGTTTGCCAAATTTGATTCAGTCGTTCGTCGTTCGATTTAAACGAACCCAACCACGGAATATCCCGCTGAACAGCTATAGCTCTCACTTCTTTCAGTTTAAGCTCTCTTTTTTGGTCGAGAAGTTCAATTTTAACAAACCGGAATCCACTGTTGCCTATTTCGATTACCCCCAACCAGGGCACTAAAATTTCAAATTCACGTATGGCATGGTCGTTGGTTGCGGTCGATCTGTCTACCTCGCTCATGGCTTCACTCACCGATTCCCCTAAAGTTATTTTAACCCGAATGGGGCGATTTTCGGAGTGCATACCTGCAACTACCTGAATACCACCATGTATTTCTTTACCAAAATCAAGTAAAATTGCACTTTTTATTTCGTCCCCACCTTTTACAATACATAATTTGGAGCCTACTAAATCGGCTTGTCCATTACCTGCCTCCAACAGTTTTTGTGAATTGAGTATAAATTTCCCCAATGTATCCGATTGCCAAACAATTCTTTTAGGTGATAGGTAATTACGGGCAAATCTGTCTTGCGAGTAATTTGCATTTTGAGCTATTGAGCCAATAGAATTAATAGCAATGATAAGTGCAAGTATAATGAGTTTCAGATGATTCATTGGTGGAATGTGAAATTATAAAAGTAAAATTGATATTGGATGAAAAAAAACCAACCCACACCTTAGCTAAAAGTTATGGATTGGCATTTGCTTACTATTTTTGAATCATTAATTTCTCAGTAGAAGTAGTATTTCCTTCTTTTACTGTAATCAAATAACTGCCATTGGCAATGTCAGATACATTTATCCGGGTAACATTCTTTACACTTTTCAGAATACGTCCATCTAAACTAAGAATAGTTATTTCAGCATTCTGAACTCCCTTAATGTTAACTTCATTCTTTGCAGGATTTGGATAAACCGTTGTAGACTTCACATGTATATTAGATATCGCAGTTAAATTGATTTTTTCTGTATTACCAGCCTTAATATGTGCCTCGATTTGTGGTTTTTTTGATAACCAAAGGGCTTTTTGTGTCGGGAACCAGTTTAAATCACCCAAAGGTAAGCCTTCGATGGATCCTGTTAGCGTTTGTGGGTTTGTGTATTTGCCATTAAACACGGGCCATACGCTATTATTTGACAAATCGCCGCTTGGAATCCACCAATATTGTGACCAAGCTGTAGGAGATGGATAATTACCTGAAGGCTGAGCCATAGCATGAATATAGCTAGCCGGTTTTGACCATTTAACAAAATTGGCCTCGTGCTCATAAATTTTGGTATCAACCCATTGTGGATTAACATCGGTCATATTATTACCGTATTTAAATTTTGGAAAACCGGTTGAATTAAACATTTGTGCTTCTCTGCAATTTACAGAATCTTTGGGCCATACAAGTGGAAACAAATATGCATTTGGAAGGCTTTTGGTTTTGGCAAATATATTTAGTTCGGTAATCAAATCGTAAAATCCCTGTGCTCTGTAATGTGAATTATACTGAACAATACTAGGACGTGAACTTGGTAATACTTCATTTGGCAAAGTATCTGCATAAATTAAGTTGGGTTTTGGCCTACTTACATCGCCACCAGGCATTGGTTGCCAACTATTCGAATAAGGTTGCGTGTTTACATTAAACATGAGGTTATTTGTCCAATAATCTTCCATTTTCTTAACTGCCCAGTTAAGTTGACTTTTTGTCAGTACAAAAGTATTGTGATTGAAATTGACGTAATTATGCAATAACACACCATTATCCCTAAACATGCCCATTCCCATACATACAAATGTATTATTTTCAACCAACAAAGTATCAACCCCTAATACTTTAGCAGATTCAGTAAATATAAAGAAATGACCGTCATTTGCGCCTATTTGATGACCCTGGTCAATCACTTGGTTATTCGTAAAATAAGTTTTGATATTTGCTGCTTTACCATCGATGCAGCTGCTAGAAGAGGCAGGATGAATCACACAACGATCAATAATTATCCTTGTATTGGCAGTGCTTTGAATAATAAACTCATTTCCAACTTGTGCGTTTAAGTCTGCATTTACAACATAGATATTTTTTATTGTTATATCACCTTTGGCATCAAACATTTTTACAAATGGGTTACCATTCGTTGCACTCCCTGTTTGGAGTGTTGCCGGCATTCCTCCTGCAACAGCTGGTTCTGCACCAATAATTTGTAAGTGATAATTCACATTTTCAATAGGGGCATTTAAGCCATACCATTCACCTGCCTTTAACTGGTAAATTTTTTCTCCTTTATAAGTATTAACTGCTGTATTAAGTGTACCAACACCTGGCTGAACAACTAATACACTTTGGGCCATTCCGTTAAGGCAGAAGAAAAGTAAAATAGCCACAACTGAAATTGAGAATTTGTTTTTCATTTTGATTTTATTTAAAGTTAATAATTGAATTGTATTTGATAATTTTATAATATACTGCGTCTTAAGCCCCCATTCGGGGCTTTGGGCAGTCTTTGCTCTTAGCTCTTCTTTTAAAACTTAAACCTCAATCCTAAGTCTGTTGTCCAACCATATTGTTCACGAGAAGTAGGGCGTAAATCTCCAGCATAATGCTGCGATTCAGTAAAGTTACTAATGTTCGCTATATTTAAAAGCACCTCAAATCCTGCAAGTGTTTTAATCGCAAACTTTTGAGTCAATTGCAAATCCCAACGATAGAAATAATCCTTAAAAGCATCTAACCGTGGGGTGGCTTTGAGGTTTTTACTTGTATAAATCCCCCCATTGTACTGAAACGAAAGCCAAGCATTAAATCCATTTTTATTGAATCCTAGTGATACATTGGCAATATGAGTAGGCTGATTGGTCATTGGACCTGTGGTTGTTGAATCAATTCGTACAGAAATAGGTCTTCCACCACCCACTGGAGTTACTAAAGCAAAACGTTGATAAGGATAATTTGTTTCCGAATTTGTGAAGGTGTAATTGGCCGACAAGGTTAAATAGTTAAATGGTTTGGGTAAAAAATAGAATGAGGTTTGCCAATCAACTTCTACTCCTCTTACAAAACCTTTATAGGAGTGGTTCTCCCAAATGGACACATCTACTACAGCCGTGTTAGGAAATGGATCGATAATTGGATCACCTTTTATACGAGTATAATTTCGGTACCAAATTTTATCTTTAACGGTTTTATAAAACAAATTGACTGAAAAAAGACCCATCTTTTTTCCATGCAATACAAACTGAGCATCTAGATTTGTCCATTGTTCAGGTTTTATGGTAGGGTTATTGGAACTATACTGGAAATCTTCACCAGTGCTTACATAGTAATTTGGCGTAATTACATTAAAATCGGGTCTGCTTAATGTTTGAGTATAAGCAAAGTGCATATAAAAGTTACTTGTGGGTTTAATTCTTAAATGAATCATTGGTAAAATAAATTGATCTGATCTTACTGCGGAAGTATCACTTCCGGGAAGAGCAGCACTTATTGGTGGAGAATATTGTAGAGGCATGGCATAAAACCCATTCATTTTGGCATTTGTATTTTCAAGTCGAACGCCGGGTAAAAACATAACATACTTACCAAAATTTATGTCCGTCATGATATATCCTGCAGAATAGTTTTCCTTAATATCCTGATCATTCATCATGCATCCTGCAACATTTTGAGTATAACCAAGTTTGTTAATTTGACCAAAAACAGGCAAATACACCGCAGGGCCTTGATTGTAATAATAATCTGAGGTTTTTTCCCACATATCAGAAATTTGATTCAACCTGTCAATATTAAAAGTATTACCAAAATTAAACTGCCCATTCAAAAAATTATCAATCTTTCCATCGGCTAAACCATCAGCTGTAATATGTCCATTTGAACTACGAACTATCCAATCCAATGAATCAGAAATTATTTTTGGCAAAGATACATTAGCAGTTCCATCAGCAACTTGAGTTCCAACAAGATCATCTCTTACCCTGTTTTTATTTCGATACGAACCTCCAAATTTCACATTTCCAGAAATACTGCTCCCCACTTTAAACGGAACTGTGAAATTTAGATAGACATTTATATTTTTGTCATTAATTTTACTGTCACTCATACCAAAACTATTCATCCTACAATCTAATAATTTATCTTGATTATCAGTAAACAACGGAACAATTTCGGCGGGGTGTAATTTGCGATTATCAATAACGGTAATTGCTGATGAAGATGCATTGTCATAGGTGAAATTCCAACTTCTTGCACCGAGGTTATAATTTTGACCTGAAGAGTAGGAAACTCCATAATCAGCTTTCATATTTAAAAGCTTGAATTTAGTTTCACCACTTAGAGCTGTTTGAAAAATATTATTTTGGGCATTGGGACTTGATGAGAAGGCATATGTCACACCACCTGCACCAGTAACACTGTATCTTTTAATCTGATTTTGTCTATCTGTCTTCGAATTATTATACATGCCATAAAGCATCAATGTAGTATTGTCTGAAACTTTATAGTCTAACGACAACATAGCTGAACGCCTATAAATGAAAGTTTCATTATTGTTCAGACTTATCCCGCTGAGTAATATATCTCCATTCGGATCGCTGGATTCAATGCCATAACCGGCACTCATCGCCTGAATGCTCCTGGTAACCTTTTCTGCATTGGCTGTAAATAGAACACCCAGCTTGTTATCAAAAAAACGATTGCTAAATTCACCCAATAATTTATAATTACCCCAATATTTATTCAAATCATTGTAGCCCTTCTGAGCCATTATATTCATATGTAACTTTGGGGGAGCTTGCCTTAACTTAAGATTAACTGTACCTGCCACCGAATTGGCTTCCATATCGGCAGTTAGTGATTTAAACACTTCAGCCCCCTGCAAAGCATATTGCGAAATACCACTCAGATTTGTTCCTCTGTCGGAACCAGATGTGGACGGTAGTTGAATGCCGTTCAACATTACAGAAGTATACCGTGGCTCCAGACCACGTATTACCAAACCTACACCTTCACCACCACTTCGTTGTACTGATATACCCGGTAGTCGCCCCAAAGCTTCTACTGAATTTGCATCCGGGTTTTCCTGCAACCTATCGGCAGCCACTACATTCTTTATGGTATTGGAATTTATTTGTTGAAGTATGGCATTTTTCTGTCCAATGGCCTGTGCTGTAATCACTAACTCTTTCAAAGCCTGCGGAGTTGGTTCTAATTTAATTTTTAAATCATTACTTGAATTAAGTAACTCTTCCTTTGCATCGTAGCCTATGTAACTGATACGTAACTTGGCATTCGATGGTGCTTCCAGTGTAAAACGACCATTGATATCTGTAGCTACACCAATAGTTGTTCCGGGGATGATGACACTTGCACCAATAACAGGTTGTCCTTTTTCGTCGAGAACCACACCCGAAACTATCTTGGTTTTCTTAGTTATTTGCGGTTCGTCGTTTTTTTTGATTTGAAAAATTGCTATCTGCGAGTTCGTTATCTCAAAATTTATAGTTGTGTTTGCCAGTAAATCAGTGATGGCCTTTTTTATAGGAGTTTTATTTGCATTCAGGCTTACCTTTTGCTTTAAATCAATTTTTAGAGCATCATAAAAAAAGGTATAACTACAAACCTTTTCAATGCGTTGAATAGCTTCCGAAAGTGGAATATTATTGAATGATATAGTTATCGTATTATCCTTGCTCTGAGAATAGCTGAATGCGACAATACATAGTAAAAAATAAAGTGAGATTTTCTTTTTTAAGTTCATAACAATTATAAATGAGGTTAACCAATTTCTATTTAAAAACAGAAAGCGAAATACGTATACTTAAAATACTACCTTCTGGTTGTGAGTATCAATTCATTTTTATCAGTAAAACGATAGTTAATACCATTCACTTTGGATAGCAAGCGGGCAATTTCTTCTAACGATTCGTTTTGCACGGTAAACGAATAGGCTTGATTATCAGCAATGGTTGAGTCAATACTTATTTCTACAGAATACCATTTCGACAAATACTTACATACTTCGCGTAAATTTTTATTCTCGAACTGCAATTGATCCTTTGTCCACGATTGTGCAAAGGCCACATCGCTTTTATTTACAGCAATTTGTTTGTTTGCTTTATTAAATGTTCCTTCTTCGCCAGGTTTCAGAAAAACATTTTTGATATTTGTTTTCATTTCTACAGAACCTTCGCTCAAACTAACTAAAACAGAGTTGGACTCGTTATAAGCATTTACATTGAACTGTGTTCCATGCACTTTCACCACGACCTCACCAGCTTTAACTAGAAATGGTTTATCTGCATTATGCTTTACTTTAAAATAGGCTTCGCCCTTCAGAGCCACCTCGCGCAAATTTGATTCGTTGCTATAAGAGTAAGTCAGGGTAGTATTGGAATGAAGCCAAACCTCAGAACTATCCGGTAGTATCACTTTCGATTTTCCATTAAGTGAAGTGTATGATTGACTAATAATTGAATTATCTGTGCGAAGATATCCAAAATAGTAAAGCGAAGATAAGGACACTATTAATAAAATAGAGGCCGCGGCAACGTATTTATAGAATGGTTTGAATGTGAAATGTTTTGATTTGGTTGCAGGGATATTATTCGCACTTTTATCCATACGAGCCGAGAGCTCTTTCCAATAATATTCCATATCGGGCTCGTAGTTTGCTACTTTTCGCTGAATATTATTCCATACAATCTCGAGTTGTTGGAAAAGAATTGCGTTATCAGCCTTATTGAGCCATTGCGTAAAGCATTTTGAGTCTTCTTCGGATAGGGTTCCACGAAGTTTTGAGATTATAATATCCCAAGGAAGTTTTTTATTCATGACCGACTATTTAAGGGTTCTATTTGTATGACACAAATAATGGTCTTAACCCTTACGTTGGTATGAATTATTTTACCACAAAAACGAATAGGAATCTCCCAAAAAATCTTTTATGCGTTTTAAAGCCTTGGTTATCTGACCTTCAACTGTTTTTACAGAAATGTTTAATTTTGTGGCAATTTCCTGATTGGTGAGATTTTCGGTTCTGCTGAGTTGAAAAACTTCCTTACATTTGTCCGGCAATGCCAAAACAGCTTCTTGTATTAGTTGATAGAGTTCGTCTGTCTCCAAACTCATCACATTGGTTTCGGCAAAGTCTAAATCGGTATCTTCCAACCTAACAGTAAGCTTTTTTTGACGAAGGGTATTCAAGCATTTATTACGTGCTGCCTGAAACAAATACGCTTTTAACGATAGTTGAATTTGAAGTGTTTGCCGGTTTTCCCACAAGTATGTAAAAATATCTAATGCCAGCTCTTCTACAATGGTAGTTTCGCGAACATAAAGGTGCATAAATCGGCACAAAGGGGTAAAGTAAGTTTCAAACAAATGTCTGAAAGCCAATCTATCACCTTCACGAATTAAATTCAGTAGAATTATATCGTCGTCTTTTTCTGTCACTTCTATTGATTTCTAGGGGGCAAAGATAATCATAAATAGAGATTTTTTCAAAATAAGTTTCAGTCATTATTATTTGTATTTCTGAAACTCTATTTTTCATCAATAAATAAGTCTTCTCCATACCTTCTCCTATGCATTGCCGTAGCTCTATATAATTTCCAAAAACTACCTTATTACCGTATTAAAGCCTGTTTGAGCGGAGTGCGCGATATGCAATTTCACGATTATGAACATAGATTTGGTGCTTTATACTATTACGTAAGAGAAAAAGGTATTTACGAAAGCGAATGGTTACCAGCCAGCGGAACGCAACCGGCTAATCAAATCTTATTGGAATATCCAATTGAAGAAGAAAACATCGCTTCCGAAAAGCAAATCTCTGAAGAAATAACGTTGATACTCACTTTGGGCATTGAATTTGGTAAGATAGGATATGGCAATATTACCGAGCCTGTAAAATATGCCGGTGCGGGAAAAGTAATACGTGTGGGGTGATACCTATTTATTTCTTTTTATGGCAGCAATCACTTTCCCATCAACAGTTTCACTAAATTTTCGGCTGCTTGTTTGTTTTGGAAGTCAGCGGGTAAAAGGGCATGGTCGATGTATTCGTTGTAGAGCCAAGGGTCACCTACTGCAAAAACGTAGCCTTTGCCGTAAGTTGATTCGGCCATGTAGGTTTTGCCATTTTCGACTAAAACTGGTTTTGCTGGTTTTTTGCAATTAATGGAAGCAATTTCTTTGATAAAAATCTTATTTACGCCCTCAAAAACAGAATAATTGGGTAAGTTTTCGGAAGCACAACTCTGAAAGTTGCGTACTTTTTTATCTGCTCCACGCAATTCGGGATGGTTGAAATCGATATTGTAGGTAATGCCAAATTTAGATGGCAATAAATTAAATTTTGCAAGCTCACAATTTGAACTATCGTTGGTAAGCAACAGTAATACACCTCCCGCTTTTACCCAACGAGCTATGGCCGCTGCTGCTTTTTTATCCATAAAATTGGGTGCTTTGGCGTCCTTTTCGTGATCGGGATCCACAATAATATAAATATCAACACCTTTCAAATTTTTACATGTAGGTTTTTCTTTTAATGATGCTAGAACAGCACCCTGCTGAGTGAAAATTTCGCCTAATTCGGAAAACCCGCTAAACGCCTTATCGTCCCACAAATAGTGGAAAGGTTGATTGGTTTTGGCATTTGTTTCGTTGTTGTAATAGTTATCCAACACTACTTTTTTTTGAGCAGAAACGCTCGAAATTGTTAGTAACACCAAAGATAATTGCAAGAATTTGAATGTGTTTGATTTCATATTTTTAAATGTTATTTGAATTCGTATTTTTTATTTGATTAGTCAATACATCTGTTTAAAACACAGAAGTTAATTACAAAAATTTACTCCGTTTTATTGACTATTCTGTATTCGGAAGGAGTTTGTCCGAATTTTAATTTGAAACAACGGCTAAAATAACGAGGATCGTCGATTCCTACCCGGTATGATATTTCGGAAACAGTTAAATTCGTATCTTTAATGTATTGAGCTGCCCGCTCGAATCGAATTTCGCGTACAAATTCAACTGGTGAATAGCCTGTTAAACTTTTTAATTTATTGAAAAACACAGTGCGACTCATATTTAATTTGCTTGCCAGAAAATCAATATTTAAGTCAATATTTTCAATATTCTCATTCATTATAAGCATCAAATGCTCCACAAAAAGCTCATCCTGCGACTGCACATCGAGTGGAGGCAATGAAAAATCGGGTTTAGATGACCCAATTTGTGCACGATAAAATAGCTGTAATTGTTTGCGTTGATGCATCAAATTTTCAATTCGAGCATGTAAAAACGCAGAATTGAAGGGCTTTGTGATATAATCATCCGCGCCAGCTTTCATACCAGCCACTTTACTTTCCATATCGGTAACGGCAGTAAGCAGAATAATTGGGATATGCGATGTGCGTTTGTCCTCTCTTATTTTAACCGTCAACTCCATACCATCCATTTCGGGCATACGTAAGTCGGCAATAATAATATCGGGCAATAATGATTCTACTTTTTTCCAACCTTTTAATCCATTTTGAGCTTCGGCTACGCGATAATGATTTTTTAAGCTGTTCTTCAAAAAATGACGCAGTTCGTCATTATCTTCAACAATTAAAATCAAAGGACTAATTTTTTCGTTTTCGAATATCTCAACGGCCACTGGTATTTGTACTTCAGTAGTATCGCTATTGGTATCATCGGGCACTTTTTGATCGGAAACAATAACATCAACATCATCGGATTCGAAATGAGTCACACCCAGTTTGAACTCAATTTTAAAAGTCGACCCTTTGTCCAACTGACTATCAACATGAATAGTAGCATGATGCAAATCGACCATCTTTTTAACCAAATCGAGTCCTATGCCCGTACTTTTCTGAGCAATGCTTTTGATGGTTGATATACTAAAAAAGCGATCGAAAATGAAATTTATTTTTTCCTGTGCTATTCCAATTCCTTCGTCGATAACCGATAAAACGGCAGTATTGGGAGTTGCATCGGTTTTAACAACTATGCTTTTGCCAGCGGGGGTAAATTTAATGGCATTGGAAATTAAGTTGTAAATAATAGTATCGAAACGCTCAGGGTCGACCCACACTTTTACACCATTGGAAGCATCCTCAATTTTGAATTGAATACTTTTAGCTTCGGCCATTTCAACAAAATTACGACTGCAATCGCTTACAAAAGTTCCAAAATCAATCTCTTGAATGGTTAAATGCATTTTGTTGTTTTGCAATTTTCTGAAATCGAGAATCTGATTAATCAACATCAACACCCTATCCAAATTAGTACGTACGTGACTCAGTTGCACTTTTATGGCAGGATCAATATCCTCTTCGAGTAAATTATCGACCGGCAGCGATATTAAAGTGAGTGGAGTACGCAACTCATGCGAAATATCCGTAAAAAACCGAAGTTTCATATCGGTCATCTGCTTTTCGAGCTTCACATTGTTTTTGAGTTTGAAAATGGTTAAAAACACGTAAAGTGTCAAGCCAAAAAGCCCCACTAAAAGTATAAAATAAAGGATTTTAGCATAGATTGATTGCCAAAAAGAGGGAAGTACTTCGATTTTAATCTGTCGTTCGTTGGCTAGCCACACACCTTCGCTATCGGTAGATTTTACTCTGAAAATATAACTTCCAGGATGGAGTGAAGTATAAGTAGCACTTTGCTTTGACCCTACATTGTTCCATTCTTTTTCGAAACCTTCGAGCAGATAGCTGTACTGAATTTTGTCTGGTGCGCGCATGTCGAGCGTAGCAAATTCAATGGAAAAAACATTTTGTTTATGCGTAAATTTAATTTCGTTTAAACTATTAATCTGTTTTTTTAATGTCGATTCTTCACCAATTTCCACATCTTTATTCATAATTTTCAACCCTGTAAATACGATAGGAGCATCAATCACTCTGCGTTTAACTTCCAACGGATTAAAAACATAAAAACCTGATTTTGAACCTACACATATCTCGCCCGACTGCAACAAACAAGCTGTAGCCTCTGAAAATTCGACATTTTCAATTTCGTTTCCTTTTCCAAAAACTTCTATGGCTTTGGATAATTTATTGAGTTTGATGATGGAATTCTCAGAAGTTAACC